>Ga0326728_10002772_pt1 | contig 57193 bp, 30 predicted proteins | sample MB3enrmetagenome_FD_207602 | JGI IMG/M metagenome (GOLD analysis project Ga0326728, IMG submission 207602) | Lab enriched peat soil microbial communities from McLean, Ithaca, NY, United States - MB31MN | ecosystem: Environmental > Terrestrial > Soil > Wetlands > Peat | place: USA: New York... | reverse complement strand
AGGTCCAGCCGACCGCGAGCCAAGAGCCGGCCCGGAGCCAACCAGCCAGGAACTATCTGGGGCTGACCAGGTTCGAACCCTACCCCATCGCTGGGGCTTTTCACCCACAGAAGGGACAAACCGGGTCTGATTGGTAGGTTTAGCGGCAAGTTTTTCTTGTATTCTGGGGGTGAACGTGTGGCAGCCGAAATGCAAATGCGTATCATTTAGGAGCTTTCGATGAACTTCGATCAATCGCCGATGCTGGTCATCTGGGAGGTTACCCAGGCCTGCGACCTGGCCTGCGTACACTGCCGCGCGTCCGCTCAATCCGAGCGGAATCCTCAGGAACTCTCGACCGAACAGGGATACCGCCTGCTGGACGAGATCCGCTCCTTCGGCGAGCCGCTGATGGTCTTTACCGGCGGCGACCCGCTGAAGCGGCCGGACCTTTTCGACCTGATCCGCTATTCGGTCAAGATCGGCTTACGGACCAACGTGACGCCCAGCGCCACGCCGCTGCTGACCGCCGAAGCCATCGAGGGGTTCAAGACGGCCGGGATCACGCGCATGGCCATCAGCCTCGACGGGCCGGACGCCGCGTCGCACGACGATTTCCGCGGTATCCCCGGAACCTTCGACCGGGCCATGTTCGCCCTGCGCCACGCCCGCGATATCGGCCTGGACACCCAGTTGCAGACCACCATCACGCGGCGCAACATGGCGCGCCTGCCCGAAATGGCCGAACTGGCCAAGGAAGTCCGCACCCGCATGTGGAGCCTGTTCTTCCTGATCGTAACCGGCCGCGCCTTGGAAAACGACGATTTGCAGGCCGCCGAATATGAGAAGGTCTTCGAGTTCATGTACGAGCTTTCGAAAACCGCTCCGTTCGGCGTGAAGACCACCGAGGCCATGCATTACCGCCGCTACGTGGCGCAGCGCATCAAGGCCGAGCACGGGCCCACGGAAAACGAAAATGCCAAGGGAGTGGCCTGGCGCACCGCCGGGGTGAGCGACGGCAAGGGCTTCGTGTTCGTCTCCCACCAGGGCGAAATCTATCCCAGCGGCTTCCTGCCGGTCAGCGGCGGCAACGTGTTGCGCGATTCGCTGACCGACGTCTACCGCAACTCCGCCTTGTTCAAGTCCCTGCGCGACACCAGCCAGCGCGAGGGCAAGTGCGGCATCTGCGAATACCAGAAGATCTGCGGCGGTTCGCGGTCGCGCGCCTACGCCTTCACCGGCAACTACCTGGCCGAAGATCCCAACTGCATCTATCAGCCGCACCTGGCCGATGCCCTGGCCGGTTGATCCGGCTCCGGCAGCCGCTGCTTCGGCGAAAACCCGGGGACAGCGCGGTCGCTGAAACCCGCATCGTCGCTTTGGCGCGCGGACAAAACGGTTCGACCGCAGTGAGTCGAGATTCCCGTTCCCCGAGAATAGTCTCCCGGCATCCGTGATTCTAGTTTCGAGCCGTCGAAGCGCCGATAGTGAACCCTCCGGACAGTGTGGTGTTTCGGGAAGATCCACCCACAAATACTGTGTATTGACCGGGCGCCAGTTCCCAACCGTCTTTTTCGATGTCGTAGACGGACAGCAGCCGCGCGTCGAGTTCCAGGGTTACCGTCTTGGATTCGCCCGGCGCAAGTTCGACCTTCCGCCATGCGACCAAACGCTTGGGCGGTTCATTCGTGTCTGCCGGCAAGGCAGCGTACGCCTGGGCGATCTCCGCACCCGCCCGGTCGCCTTTGTTCTTCACCTTGAACGTTACCTGTCTGGCGCTCACCGCAAGGCCCGAATACGCAAACTCGGTGAAGGACAGTCCATAACCGAAGGCGAATAGCGGTGTCTTCCGCTCCGCGTCGAACCACTTGTAACCCACCTTAAGGCCCTCGTTATAGGAGATATCGAAAGGAGGTGGTGTCTCGCGCAGCCCGTCAAGCGGGCCCGCCTTCACGGCAGGCGCGGGAAGTTGTGGGTGCGGCAGGTCCGCCTCGCTCTTCGCGAACGTGACTGGTAGTTTGGCCGATGGATTCACATCGCCGAATAGGATGTTTGCTATCGCCTCAGCGCCACGAATACCTGGAAACCAAGCCTCCAGTGCCGCTTCCGCCTCGCCAATCCAAGGCATCGCTGCCGGACCACCCGTTTCCAGTACCACAATCGTGCGAGGATTCGCTGCGGCTACTGCGCTCACCAGAGCATCCTGGTTATCGGGCAACGCGAGGCTCAGATCGCGGCCTTCGCTTGACGGCTGGTTCACGAAGACAATGGCTATCTCGGACGCCTTCGCAAGCGCCGCCGCCTTGGTCGGATCCGCTCCGTCATCGTATTCCACTCTTGCATTCGGGACCTTGGCGCGGATGGCCTTCAGCGGTGAGGACGGGTACCACACCACCGTATTGAAGATCGCCTCAATCTCGGCGGCATGCTCGTCTTGTCCGGGTTTCGACGCCCGGAGCGGAGGAGGTATGGCGTTGCCTCCTGGAGGGTCCACTTGCGCCGAGCCGCCGCCCGAAAGAACTCCGGCGTCGGCGTGCGACCCGATTACCGCGATTGATTGGCCAACCCCCGGCTTCAGAGGCAACAGGTGGTTCTCGTTCTTCAGCAGAACCGTGCCCTGCTCAGCCACCCGCTGCGCCACCTCCAGACCGTGAAACACATCGACGACCTTCTGCACCGGAGGATGATCCACGATGCCGCAGGCAAACTCCGTTCGCAAGATGCGGTGCACCATGTCGTTAAGACGGGCCGTCGGCACCTCGCCGGTCTCTACCGCTCTCTTGAGCGCTTCACCGAAATACTTACTGCCCGGCTGCTCCTGATCGAGCCCTGCCAGGGCCGCCTTTGTAGTGCTGTGTGTTCCGCCCCAGTCGGAAAGCACAAAGCCTTGGAACCCCCACGCCTTCTTTAGAACCTCATTCAATGTGTAGTTGTTCTCGCAAGCGTAGTCGCTGTTGATCAGGTTGTAAGAGCACATCACCATGCCCGGCTGCGCTTCTCTGATGCCGATCTCGAATGCCAGTAGATCGGTTTCACGCATCGAGCGCTTGTCTAGCTTGACGTTACCGTAGTACCGGCCTGTTTCCTGGTCGTTCAGGACATAGTGTTTGATATCCCCAATGACTCCCTGGTCCTGAATACCCCTAATATACTGAACCACCATCTTGCCTGCCAAGACCGGATCCTCGCCCTGATACTCGAAGTTCCGTCCATTCCGCGGCTCGCGGGTGATGTTCACCCCGCCTCCCAGAGAAACGTTATATCCCTGATCTCGAAGCTCCCGGCCAATCAACGCTCCGTACGCATATCCAACCGCGGCATCCCAACTGGATGCCAGCGACAGCGCGGAAGGCAACGGCGTCGCATAACGGCTGCGGGCAGCGCCGCGCGTCACGCCCACCGCGGAGTCGGCCATATTGAGATCGGGGATGCCCAGCCGCTTGATACCAGGCACAAAACCCGCTCCACCGTTGGATCGGACGATGGATGGGTCCGGCGCGGCTCCAAACCCACGCATTCCGGCGCCATGCACGAGTTGGATCTTCTCCTCCAGGGTCATCTGTTCGATGACCATATCCGCACGCCGGCCGGGCGACAGGCGCGCATCCATCCAAGGCATCTGCGAATTAGGTACTAAAGGCTGCTGAGGCAGAGCAGGCAGCACTCCACTGATAATTAAGACGGCGAGATTGTAAGCTCGTGTTCCGGTACTCATGGTCTCCTCATTTGCCCCAGTGCTGATAAACCCTGGGACGGTCGCATGTCTCGACCTTCGCGAGACGCACGAACAGCACCGTTCAGCGGCTCCCGCGGTCCAAATGGCCTGTGGCTTTTGCCCGTCGCGTGTACCACTCTCATGCTCTATCCGGGAGGTCTTGCTCCCAGCGCCGCTTCTGAAGAGGCCAGCGCTGCGACGCTCAACCCTGCGGAACCTAACAGACCGCGGCGGGTAACTCCAGGTCCCATATTCATCCATCCTCCGATATTGCGGTCAAAGAGATAGCCTCGCCGCGTGCCTTGCATGGGAGCCGCAATCTCTACCTGGAAGAACGAAACTTGCGCGGTTCATTGACTGCGCGACGGGCCGCCCTCGGTGCGCAACTGTTCCAGACGCGCGGACAAGTGTTTACACAGGTCGGCGTGTTGGGAATCCGCGTATAGGTTGTGCATCTCATCCGGATCGTTCTGCAGGTCGTATAGTTCAAATTCCTCTGGCGCCAGATAGTAATGAATGTATTTGAAGCGTTCCGTCCGAACGCCGCGGCACGGCCTCACGTTCTCGAATCCAGGATATTCGTAGTATTCATACAGCCAATCCGTCCGCCAGGCCACGTCCTTCTTCTCAATCAGGGGCATCACACTCCTGCCTTCGAAGCTGGCCGGAATGGGAACCCCAGCCAGATCCAGCAGCGTCGGTGTCAAATCGATATTGAGGACCATCTCGTTCTTCTTGGTTCCAGGCCTAATGCGCTTCGGATAGCGAAGCATAAAAGGGATCCGGATAGATGGCTCGTACATCAGGCGCTTGTCGTAGAAGCGGTGTTCCCCTAGGAAGAAACCGTGATCCGAGCTCCAGACTATGGCGGTATCGTTTGTCGCGCCCTTTTCTTCAAGCACATGAAAGATCTTGCCCACATCCTCGTCATTGGATTGGATGCCGCAATAGTGATCTTTCACCAGTTCTTCCAAGGAACGGACCTGATCGGCCTTGAAGAACTGCGCCCCCACCTTGTTGAGCGCATCGGCCACCCCCCTCGGCTTGCCGGGATAACCTGACAAGTACTCATCGAAACTGCGGGGCTTGGGAATGGGAACACCGTTGAAGTCGTTCACCATCCGCAACGGCCGGAAGAATGGCGAGTGGGGCGCATAGAACCACAGGAACAGGCAGAACGGCTTTTCACGCGGCTGCTTCAGCCACTCTACGGCCTTTTGCGTAAGGAGGTCGTCCACGTAGTCCTGATACTGCCGCGGCTCGCTGAAGTTTCCTCTTATGCCCTCCGTGATAGTGGGATTGAAGTAGTCGGCCTGTCCGGAAAAGCCGAAATAGTAGTCCCAGTAACGGTCCGTGAGCGCTCCGTCCACGTGCGATTTGCCCAAGAAAGCAACTTCGTATCCGTTATCGCGAAGCAACTCGTTTACCATCGGGACGCTGCTCGGCACCTTATTCCGTCCATTGTCGACCGCGCCCGTGGTATGGGAATACAAGCCGGTCAGGATACTGGCGCGTGAGGGCGCGCAGAGCGCGTTAACGCAGAATCCATTATGGAAGACGACGCCCTCTCGACCAATGCGGTCGAGATTAGGTGTGTGGAGCAGCCTGTTTCCCGCCAGGCTGGACTCGTCCGCCCGGGCGCCTTCACCTAAGAAGAAGACGATATTCGGCTTCGTGCCGGCGGGCGCCGCGAAAGCTCTGGAGAGCGGTGGTCCGAAAGCTGCGGCGCCAGCGGCGGCCGCAGCCCTCTTTAGCAGCGACCTTCGTGTCTGAGTCGATTTAGCTTCGCTTATGTCAGCCATTTCCGTTCTTCCTTCAAAAATGTACTTCCGATCTTTGGACTTTGCAATGTCTGTTGAGCTGGTCGTATTCGCCGTCCGGAAAATGAATGCGCAAATGGCTTAGAACAGCGCCTTCAGGCCGAACTGCAAGTCGCGCGGCGCTCCCGCGGCGGTGGTTTGTCCGAAACCGTTGGTGCCGACCGTTGCATTAGGAGCCGTCGTAAACGGCGGTGTGTTGGTCGAGTTGAACACTTCGAACCGGGCTTGCAGACGTACGCGTTCCGTCAGCGTGAAATACTTAGATAGGATCAGATCGAGATTGGTGACGTGCGGCATAACCCCCGTATTTCGGCCCAAGCTGCCGTAGGTGTACGCCGGCTGAATTTGAAATGCCGCGGTATTGAACGCCTTGCTTACGCTCCACGGCGTGGAGTATGGATCGCCCACCAGGTTCGGCCGATCCACGATGGTGAAGCTTCCGGTGTTCGCGGGATTTCCATTGTCGACAATCGTGTAAGGCAAACCGGAACGGCGCGTGAAGATCCCGCCGAGTTCCCAACCGCCCGCGAGGCCGTTCAGCACCCTCGGCATCTGTGACCCGAAACGCCGCCCACGGCCGACCGGAATATCGTAAAGCAGGCTGGCGATAAACCGCTGGCCCACGTGCTGGTTGTCCAACGATTTTTCCGCGCGCATGTTGAGCGGATCCTGAAAGCCGCAATTGGTTGAGCTTCCGTCGGCCGAATCCGAACAAACGTCGCCCATCGTCTTCGACCACGTGTATGAGGTCAGCAGTGTCAAGCCCTTGGTGAGCGGCTTTTCCAGCTTTACCACCAGCGCCTGGTAATTCGAATTACCCGCAAACACATATTTGTAGACTCCGCCTAGAGGCGATACCACCACGCCGGAGGGCGGAATAACCGCGCTCTGGATTGGCCGGTTGGCGTTGATATTGCCCGGCTCGGGCGGCGCGAAATTGCCGTCGAACCGGTTGATCAGGTGCACCCCCTTCTCGCCCGAGTAGCCTACTTCCAACATCCAGTTCGACGCGAACTGTTGCTGGACGTCGAAGTTCCATTGCTGGGCATAGGCGCGGTGCGGATTGGTCGGATAAGAAGCAAACACCAGGCCGGTGGCGTGAGCCAGCGAAACCGCGCCGGCCGGCGGGCCCGTTTGCAAATCCACCGCTGCTGCGGTCGTGCTGCCCAATATCGAGGTTTGATAGGCGAAGGGCGGATTTCCACTCAGAAACTGGGTATCGCCCATCGGCTCAAAGTAAGTGCGGTAGATTCCGTAGCCGGTGCGGATCACCGTCTTAGGGGTTAGTTGATAAGCCAACCCGAGGCGCGGTTCCCATCCGTCGGAATTTACGTTCACCAGCGACCTGCCGGCGTACCCGCCGCTATTGCTCGCCAGGATAAGAGCCGGCGATGCGATGTCCATATCGAAATTGGCGAAACGGTTCTGGGTATCGTAAAAGGGGAGGCCAACCTCGTAGCGCACGCCCAGATTCACCGTCAGCTTCGGACTGATCTTCCAATCGTCTTGCACGTAGGCAGCCGGTAGCCAACCCCGCAGATTTACCTCTTCTTTGACCGAACCCTGCCATTGGCTGGACCAGCCGATCAGAAAGTCGGCCATCCCGTCGCCCGTGAACTGGCCGTTGAACGTCCAAAGGCCGATCTCGTAATTCGAGTTCACGATATTGTTCTGCAGCCGCAGAACATTCACGCCGAACTTCAGGTTGTGCGCGCCGTGCGACCAGTTCAGATCGCTCATGATCTGCCGGTTCTGGGAATTGCGCACAGTTGGATTGTTGGATCCCAACCCAAGCTGGGTGTATCCCGTGATGCTGAATGAGGACATGCCGCCCGCGATACTGTCGTCTCCTCCCGGTATGCCGTATTTGGCATTCAGGTTTGCCGTGCCGGCAACGGCTGGATTCAGGCGCGAAAACTGGTTGTAGCTCCACGACGCTCGGGTGATGGAAACCAACGACCCGGAGAAAATATGGTTCCATCCGATGGCACCGTTCCATCCGCTGATGGTCTCGTCAAACGCGTTTGCCCCGAAAGCCGGCGGCGGCAAGTTCAAGATCCCCGGAATCTTCACGCCATAATGGCTGACCCGGCCGTAAATACTGTTGTTTTCACGGAAGGTATTATCCACACGGATGTCCCATCGGTGGTCGTCTTCGTCGTTTGGCCCGGCGTAAAGGTAATTAGAAGAGAGATTGCCGTTCGTTGGCTGCGGATAAAGAGCAATCAATTTGGAGGCAATCGGGTCGATCAAGCTGGCAGGAATGATGTTGCCGGGCAATACCGCGCCGGTGGCGGGATTCTTTAGAGTCTTGTTCGTCTCCTGGGAGAAATCGCCGGTCCTTTCCGCCAGTGTGGGAATCGTGTCGACGGCGCTCTGCGCTTGCCGGATATTGGTTCCCTCCCAATCGCCGAAAATGAAAGTCTTGTTCTTGACGATCGGACCGCCGGCGTCGAATCCGTATTGATTCCGCTGATACTGCGGTTTGGCGGCGGTGGGGCTGGCAAAAAAGTTCTTGGCGTCCACCTTGTCGTTGCGCAGGAACTCGAAGGCGGCGCCATGAATCTCGTTGGTTCCGGATTTGATCGCGACGTTGATGGTCGCGCCGGTGCCGCGGCCGTATTCGGCGGAGTAGGAGTTGGTCTGTACCTTGAACTCCTGCACCGCGTCGATCTGTGGCGCTACCATCCCGCCCATGCGCCCCGCGTCGGCCAGCTCATAGCTGTTGTTGTCCGCCCCGTCTAGCAGGTAGTTATTGGCCGACAACCGCTGGCCGCCGGAGCTGAAGCCCTGCGCCCGGCTGCTTGCGATTGGGTCCGAGGTCCCGGCCGAAAGCAAGCCCAGCGTGATGTAATTGCGGCCGTTCAGGGGCATCTCCACCACCTGCCGGTTCTCGATCACCTGGCCGACGCTGGGCTCGACCGTATCGAGCAGCGGGGGCGCGGCGGTGACCGAGACTTCCTGGCTCAGTTGCCCGACTGCCATGCTGAAATCGATAGTCGCCCGCTGATCCACCAGCAATACGATCCCGGTCTGCTCCTGGCCGCGAAATCCCTGCTTTTCGGCGGCGATCTTGTAATTGCCAGGCTGCAGCAACGGCAGGGTATAGTAGCCGAGGTGGTTGGTTTTCGTATCGCGGGCAACTCCGGTGTCGGTGCTTGTAATGGTGACCTTTACATCCGGAATTACGGCTCCCGACGGGTCCGTCACCCGCCCGCTGACTTGTGCCTCCTGGGCGAAGCCCATGCTCGCCAAGAGTAACCCCATCACGGCCAGTCGCGTCCATGCGCCCTGCCTTACGAGAATTGATTGTGTTCTGGTCTCTTCGATCATCGCACCACTCCTTGGTGGAAGCCCGTTCTGCCTCTCTCGCTCCATAGTCCTGGCCTCGGGACCAGCCTTGGGACCAACACCTGTAACGGGCGAGGTCTCGTGAACCCTGCAAACCGGCCACGGTCCAGCCTTCGAGGCCGCCTGTGCACTTGGCAAACCGAACGGTTGCTACAAGGGCTGCGAAATACAGTTGCGCCTCCGCCAACTCCCACGGTCAACCGCTCAAAAGGCGGAAGGTGCCGTCGCAACGGGCCCTTACGGGAGATGGAAGACCACACTACTTCTCTCTTCTTCCGGAACCGATGAGGCCGCGCCCTCAGCTCTACTGCGGCGCCAGTCAGATCTTCATTCAGAGACCCCTGCGGTCCCTGTCGCGAATGAGGTTAAGCGCGGTCGACATCGGGATCAAGTGAATTCACGGTGTTTGCCGATGTGAATCACATGGACCATGGTTGCGGGGGGGCCTCTCTTGCCGGTGAGGAGACGCTGCCCTACCCATGCCCAGAAACGCTAGTCCGGCATCTCATACAGGTGACAGTTATCGAGGCAGACCGTGACATAGCTCTCCTCTGCTTTCGGGTAAGCCGGTCTCGGTGTGGCCAGACAGCCTCTGTTCGGTAGCTCAGTTGCATCTTCCTGGTTGGAATCGGCGTGCTGGTAATCGTGCCGCCCTGCATCTGGTTAGAAACGAGATTGCGCGGGCCGAACGCGACCGTGTTGGCGAGGTCACAGGCGTACGGGACTTGCCACCGCGGGAGTGGCCACCTCTCACCGGCGCGGCGGCGCACCGATCCACTCACGAAGCATCGGACGTATCCCTTTGATTACGTTGATCCTACTGATTTTGGCTCTTCCATCGCCGGTGCCGATACCACACCTTATCGCCGTTCATCTTCGGCGTTTTGGCGTCCAGCAGATTCACGTTCGGCGGGTTCTGCGCGGCCTGCCGGCGGCGTGCCCAGTCTATTCCGGGTGTGCAGGGCTTTCGATCCTGGTCCGTCCCATTGCGAAGCAGTGCGATACAATGTTTTCCAATGAATTCACTGTCTTCGAGACGTAGTTCACCTGTGGATTCGTTCCATGATGAAGCAACCTGAGGCAAAGCACCCGCTTGTCGCCGAGGAGAATGCCTCCCGGGCTGTGCGGGAACGGGACCTGCTGGTTCGCATAGCGGCGAGCAGGATATTTCAACGCGCCAGCCGTTTGCGTGACCTTTTGCTGGATATCGGGGAGCACACGTTATCGGGTAGGCCTGGCAAACTCAATGAGCACGCGATTGGGATCCGCGTGTTCGGTAGGCCGGAAGATTACAATTCTGGCGATGACAATATCGTACGTGCATCCGTACGCCAGCTTCGGATAAAGCTCCAGGAGTACTTTGAATCCGAGGGCAGGTACGAACAACTTCTCGTAGAGATTCCTAAGGGAGGCTATCTTGCCGTCTTCAGGACCAGAGAGGTGCCAGCCCAGCCCACAGCGGTCGAGGTGCAAGTCGGCCAGCCGCGCCTTACCGTCCGGGTGAAAGGACTTATCGCCGCGCTCGCAAGCGCTTGCGTCGTTCTGACCATCGCGTGCTTTTTTCTTGCCCTGCAGAATACGTCGAAATCGGTGACGAACGTGCGCGGTTCAGCGGAGGGACACAGCTTGGTTGCCGTCCTCCTTCAGGAGAATGCCGGTCCCGTACGATTTGTGCTCACCGACTCCGCCTTGGTGCTAAGGAATGCCCTGGTACCGGGTCAAGAAAGCCTGGAAGATTATGCCGCTCAAGACTTGACACTGGGACCAGAGAGCCAGCCGCAAACCGCCGAGGGGCGGAGCTTCTGGGACAGTCTCAAGGGCCGCCAGATTACTTCGCTGGCAGACGTGTTGGTACTGAGCCGTCTCTTTCAGGAAAGTCCCTCGGCGGCGCGGCGCATTGAGGTAAAACACTCCAAGTTCATGACCGCCCGGGATTTCAAATCCGGCAATTTCATTCTGACCGGCAGCCCGCGTGCGAACCCCTGGGCCGGCCTGTTTGAACAAGGCCTGAATTTCCGTTTCGCCGCCGGCGTCCTTCGAAACACCGACCCGGTCCAGGGCGAACCATCTTCGTTTGAGGCGCATCCAACGGATCACATAGACTGCGCGCGAATTGCCCTTTTGAAAAATTTGAGCGGCACGGGATTCGTTCTGCTATTAGCCGGCGCATTGATCGAGGGCACCGAGGGGGCCGGGGAATTTCTCTTCCGCGACGGCTCGACGCCGCTGATTCTTAAAACCCTCGGAGTGAGGGCGGGTGACCCGCTGCCTCCGTTTGAAGTTGTACTGGAGATCGCTACCCTTGAGGGAACCGCTCGGTCAGCCAAGATCGTCGCATGGCGCCGCCATTAAGGACATGAACGGATTGGCTCCGTCCCAGAAGCCCCACAGCTTTCCCCTCGAGAAGTGCCGGCGTGGGACTTGACGATCGCGGTTCCCTCGCAGCCTCTCAAGCAGCCGTGCCCAAATGCAGCGCCACAATGCCCCCCGTCAAATACTCGTAGCGCACCTCGGCAAATCCCGCCGCGCGCATTTGCTCGGCCAGCGCCCAGGCGCTCGAAAACTTGCGCACCGATTCCGGTAGATACCGGTAGGCCTCGCGGCTGCCGGAGAGCGCGCCTCCGATCGCCGGCAGGATTCGCCTCGCATAGAAGTTGTAGACCGCAGCGAAGGCGCGGTTGGGCGGCTGCGAGAATTCCAGGATGGCTACCGTCCCTCCCGGCTTCAGCACGCGGCGCATCTCCGCCAGCCCGGCCTGGTAATTGGCCAAATTGCGGAACCCGAAAGCCACCGTGAGCAGATCGAGCGACGCGTCGCCCAGCGGAAGACGCAGGGCGTCGGACTCGAACAGCGCGGCTCGGGCGCGCCGCCGCGCCATCTTGCCGCGCGCCGCAAGCAGCATGGGATGGCAAAAATCCGCACCCAGAATGCGGGCTTCGGGCGCGGCGCGCTTCTCCAGCGCCAGCACCAGGTCGCCCGTGCCGCAACAGATATCCAGCACGCGCGCGCCCGGCCGCTCCAGCACGTGCCGCACCCGGCGCACCGCGTGGGCGCGCCACCAGCGGTCGATATTCCCCGATAGCAGGTGGTTTGCCAGGTCGTAGCGATGGGCCACGCGGCCGAACATCGCGCGGACCCAGCGCGCGGCTTCCCGCTCGTCGCGCGCGCCATCCGGCGTGGTGCCGCTGGGGTTGCCTCCGTTCATGCCAGCGCCAGCCGGATGGCTTCGCGCACCGCTCTCTCGTCCACTTCGGACACCACCGCGACTTCGCCGATGCGCACCGGCAGCACGAAGTGAACCTTCCCCCGCACGGTCTTCTTATCGTGCGCCAGCCGCGCCAACAGGTTCTCCGCCGGAATGCCATCCACCGGCGGAATAGGGCCGTAGAATCGCAGCAACTCCAGGATCTCGACCGTGTCCTCGGCGGACAGATAGCCGGTCATTTCGGCAAGCTGAACCGCCGCCCGCATGCCCCAGGCGACGGCCTCGCCGTGCAGGAACCGGGTGTACCGCGTCTCCGCCTCCAGCGCGTGGCCGAAGGTGTGGCCCAGGTTCAGGATGCGGCGCAGCCCGCCTTCGCGCTCGTCTTCGGAGACCACTTCGGCCTTCATGCGGACCGATTCGGCGATGATGTGGTCCACCGCGCGAGGCACGCGCGCCAGCACCGCATGCCCCTCGTCGGCCAGGTAATGGAACAGTTCGGCTTCGCGGATGATGCCGGCTTTGACGATCTCCCACAGACCCGCGCGATATTCCCGCTCCGGCAGCGTGTCCAAAAGGCCCGGATCGATCAGCACCGCCAGCGGCTGATGGAAGTTGCCGATCAGGTTCTTCCCCACCGCCAGGTTCACTCCTGTCTTGCCGCCGATCGAGGCGTCCACCTGCGCCAGCAGCGTGGTGGGGATTTGCAGAACCGGAATGCCCCGCATGAAGATGGCGGCCAGAAATCCGCCCATGTCGGTGACGATGCCGCCGCCGAAGGCGACCACCACGCTGGTGCGGTCGGCGCCCGCGCGCACCATTTCCTCGGCGAGCTGTTCGAGCGGCGCCAGGCGTTTGTGGTCTTCCCCTCCGGGCAGGTGCAGGACGGTATGCGGCACGGCCCCGAGCGCCGCCGACAATGCCTGCCCCACGTGCCGCCACACGTCTTCGGTGGACACCACGAAAACCCGGCCGGCTTTGGCCGGCAGGTAGTCCGTCGTGCGGGCCACGATGCCGCGCTCCACCACGGCGGCGTAACTGCGTTGCGGCGTTTCAACGCGAAACGTGGGCATACGCAATTTGTACCACGGTCTTTGTGGGACGGGTTGGCAACCTGAAAACCCAGGACAGAATTCAGACTGACCCGGTGCCGGAAGGTTCATGAGTTTCGCAGGTGGTCGTAACCGAGCGGTGGAAGCGGCTCGCCGTCCAGCGCGACAGCTCCCGCACGCCCTTTCCGCAGCATACCAATTCGCGTGAGCGGCACGCCCGCGAACTCCGCGGGAACGCGGGTGCGCTCGGGCACGGTGAACAACAGCTCGTAGTCTTCGCCGCCGTGAAGGGCCTGCTCCAACGAAGCTCCCGGATAGCGCGGCGGCGCTTCGATCTCGGCCTTCACTCGCGACGCCAGCGCCAGACGGTGCAGGTCGATGGAAAGCCCGTCGCTCAGGTCCATGGCGGCGGTGGCGCGCAGCCGCTCCCGCAAGAATCTGCCCAACGCCAGGCGCGGCTCGGGACGCGTATGCTTCTTCCACGCGGACGCGCCTCCCCGGCAATTCCCGCGCGCCAGCCCCAGCGCCGACCCGCCCAGCGCACCCGAGACATAGAGGACGTCTCCCGCCCGCGCGCCCCCTCGCAGCAGCGCTTCGCCGCGCGGAACCGACCCGCACACCACGATGTCGCACGCGGCCCGCTCGCCGCGCCCCAGGTCGCCGCCCGCCAGCGGAGTCTTCTCGCGCACGCTTAGCCGCAGCAGTCCGCGGTAAAAGCCGTCGATCCACCGTTCCGTCTGCCAAGGCGCCAGCGCCAGCGACAGCAGGCAGAAACGCGGCTCGCCTCCCATGGCTGCGATATCGCTCAAGCCGCGGGCCAGCGTTTTCCATCCCACGTCCCCGGCGGTGTGCGTGCCGCGCAGGTAGTGAGTTCCTTCCACCAGCAGGTCGGTGGTGAACAGCAGATCTTCCGCCGAGCCGCGCGGACGGAAAATGGCGCAATCGTCGCCGATACCCAGCACCAACCCGGCCGACGGCGGCAGAAACGCGCGCCGGCGGATGCGTTCGATCCATTCCAGTTCGCTAGCCATGGTCTTTGCCCATCATCCCCTACTTGACCCCACACATGCCATCTGAGAGAATACCTACGCAGTTGAACAAAAGGTTGTTTGGCCGCGCCTGGATCGTTCTAGCAAGCCACGAAAGTCCGCTTTCCTTGTGGGAACCCAAGAGCACGACGAACAAGTTATAGGAGAAGGTGTAGTGAAGGAAAAAGGTACTGTAAAGTGGTTCAATGCCGCCAAAGGCTATGGATTCATCCAGAGGGCGAGCGGCGACGATGTGTTCGTTCATTTTTCTGCGATCCAGTCCTCCGGTTATCGGAGCCTGGAAGAAGGCGCGGAAGTGGAGTTCGAGGTGAAGCAGGGGCCTAAGGGTCTGCAAGCCGAGAACGTTCTTAAGGTTTAACGCCGTTTCCATTCCGACAGTCGAAAGAGGGTCCTTCGGGGCCCTCTTTCTTTTTGTCCGGCCCTATCGCAGATCCACCCGGTTGTTCTTCAGAGTGATCTCGGGGCCTCCGCTCATTTCCACCGTCACGCTGCCGTTGCGCCAGCCCTCGCCGGGCAGCGGGAGCGTCACTTCGGCGGTCTTCGGGACCAGGTCCAGCAGCGCCTTCAGCGCGGGAACTGGCGCCGCGGCCAGCGTCTGGCCGCGGGCATCGCGCAGCACCACGCGCGAGGGGGGCGCATCCACGGCGCCCAGGCTGTGGACCGTGACCCGCATGCTACTGCCCTCGACATGCACGTCTTCTTCGCCGATTCCCAGGTCGGGCCTCGACCAGTACGGCACGCCTTTCGATTGCAGATGCAGCTCCAGCGTGGTCTCGGCGCGCGGGTCGAGGGTGAGATTCAGCGTGCCGGCGCGCTCCCAGTCGACGGTGCGCGCCACGCCATTCTGCACCATCTCCCATTTGCCGGGCTCGATTTCGCCGCCCGTCAGGTGCGCCTTCACGGGCTGCTGGTCCAGGTTGTACGCCACGATCTTGACGCGCTCCGCCGTCGACTCCGGAACCAGGATCGCCACGCTTTCCCCAGTGGCCGGCGCGTCGAAGCTCCAGCTCACCGCGTGGCCGGGGTAATAGTAGTTGCGGATCAGCGCGATGCCGCCCAGCCGCGCGCGCTGCAGCTCGGAATGCTCCACCGATACGCGGTCGATCCACAGGCTGCCCTCGGTGTTGATGTACTCGCGCAGGGCCGCGGCCTCCATCTGGTTGCCGTAGAGCTGCTCCAGGAACCGCCGGTCGCCGGAAAGCTGCCAGGCGAAGTGCAGGTTCTCGGCGTCGGTGGAAAGCGGCGTCGTGTTGTCCAAAACCTGCTTGCCCCAGGTGTCGCGAAGATTCAGCAGATCCAGAGCGTTGGCGTTGAGCGTCTTCAGGCTGGCGATTCCCTCGTCGAGAAACGGCTGCAGGTACTTGCGGTCGCCGGTCCATCGATAGGCGGCCCACAGGATGGGCCACGAGCGCCCCATGCCGCTATCGCGATCCTCGTCGGTTTGAAAATTGATGGTGGGATGGATGGAGAACTTGCCGTCCGCGCCGGCCTTGCGATGCGCCAGCAGACCGTCGGCCAGATCGAGCACCAGCTTGCGGGTTTCCGGCAATCCGTTGAACTGCACCAGCAGCAGAGCCGGATGGAAGACCAGGTACGACGATTGCTTCGACCAGTTCCACGGCTCGTCCTCCGCCATTTTGGCGCCGTTGAAATACGACGACCGGATGTGCACGTGCCCGGCGGCGTTCCGTCCGGTGAGCCACTCCAGGCGCTTGGCCGTGACCATGGCGCGCTCCAGTTGTTTGGGGCTGCCGAAATCCAGCGTCAGCGACTCGCCGAGACACGAAATGCCTTCTTCGTAACTATGCAGCTCGTCGGCCTGAATGGTGGAGAGGCCGTTGGTGAACATGTGCTGGTTATAGAACGCGTCCAGCACGCGCAGCAGCGACCGTTGGATCTTGGCCGGCGTGACGCCCATCAGCGCCGTCCCTGGCCACCAGTTGGTGAGGTCGCCATCGTCGGAGAGGCCGCCGCCCAGCTCGCCGTCCGCGATCTGGCGGTTGTCGATGTACCAGTTGACGAAGCGGTCGAGATAGCGCAGGTCTTCCACCTGCCGGAAAGCCCATAGCGGGACGCCGGAGGGCGGCACCGGCTGGGTGAAAGGCGGCTTGGCCTGCTCCTTGTTCACGTCGTACCAATACTGGCGGCCCAGCACGTGGTCGGGATTGACGCGCAGCAGATCGGCCAGGTCGGCTTCGAAGCGCGCGAACAGGTGCAGCCGCTTGGTATTGGCGTGCTCCTCGACCAGGTTGGAGTAATTGTCGCGGACCTGGGTGAAGCGGTCCAGCTCATGCTCGGGCAAGGCGTCCTTGTATGGTTTGAAGATCAAGCGTAGCTCGGCGCCTTCGAGTGCGTCGGGACCGAAAGCGGCGCTGGCCGAGGCGATGGTGAGGTACAGGCTCTTGCCGTGCGGCAGAATGCGGTCGCGCAGATCGAGCCACAGCGTGTGCGGCTCTCCGGGCTTGACCGAGAAGCTGAAATCCAGCATGTCGCGCATCGGCCAGAGGGGATCTTTCACCTGGATGTTGAAGTTGCCCTTGAGTGCAGGCAGATCGATGGCGATACCGTCCAGGCCGGCGGACATGTTGTCCCAGGTATACGAGAAGCGGCTGTTGGGAACTTCGCGGAAATCGCACGGCACCAGGATGTGAACCACGGGCATCCCGGTTTGCGCGCCCTTGCGCGCGGTGCGTGGAGCGCCCGCGGGAAGCGCCACCATGGTCATGCGCTCTTCCGGTGGATAGCGCCCGGCGATGAACTCGGCGAGCGGCGCGACGCTGGGATTGTCGGCTTCCACGCGGCCCGTCAGCCGGTACTTCAACTGCGCAATCCCCGAGGGCTCCTTTCCGGGATGCACATAGTACGCCGACAACTCGCCGATGGGCGTCTCCTGCTCCACGTTGGTGAAGCGGATCTTCTGCCCGATGACCGGCTGCGCGAGTTGATGGAAAGTGCGTTCCTGGCCCTTGGGACGCTCGAACAAGATGCGCTCGGTATCGGCGCGCTTTTCCGGGTCCCAGGCGAGCAAGGCCATGGGACCGAAGGCGCCGCCCGAAATCTCCAGGTGGTTCCACGGCTCGTTGGGCATGAAGAAGGTGATGGCTTTCCCCGAAAGCGTGTAGCAATCCCAATCCGGCAGTTGGAAATAATCGTTGCGGCCCGGCAGGCGCGACCGGTTGTAGACGCCCGGCCAGGTGGTCTCGCGGATGCCGTCGGTGGCTCGCCACCACCAGCGCCTCAAGTCGTAGACGTCGTGAATTTCCACTTTGCGCACCGTGGTGTAAGGAGAAGGAAGCTCAGCCGGGACATCGCCCGTGCGATTCCAGCCGTAGCGAAACTCCCAGGAGGCCGAGGTAGCCGCGATCGGAGCCACCGACACCGGCGTCTCGCCCCGCGTCAGTGCCGCCACGTTCTCATCCGACAACATGCGGTCGTAGATGCGCACTTCGTCGATATCGCCGCCGCGCACGAAGTTGTAGTCGCTCTGCACCTGTACGGCGTTGATGGCACGAGAGTGCGGCCCGAACTGGTCGAGCGCCGCGTCGAACAGTCCGGTGGCTGCAGCTTCCATCACCATCTTGCCGTTCACGTAGAACCGAATGCCGCGATTCTCATCCCAGGCCAGCGCGAGATGCACCCACTCATCGGGCTTGGGGAAATCGGGCATCGCGTAAGACACGCGCGTCCGCCCCAGGTTGACGTCGGTGACGAAGGCGTCGAAGCCCGGCTTGCCGTTGTAATCGATGCGCAGAAAGACCATGTCCCAGCTCGAATGGTCGGCATAGCCCACGCGGAAAACCGGGAACGCGGTTGGGCCCACGGGGTAGCGCGAGCGCCAGTAGAGCGAAAGCGTGCCGCGCTGCGCGTAGATGTTGCCCGGCGCCCAGTAGGCCAGCACCTGCTTGTCGCCGCACTCGATGTAGGAGCCGCGCTTGCCGCCGGGTTTCACCCGGACCTCGTTGTTCTGGAAGCTGGGGACGGGGTCGCCGCCCGCAGCGTAATCGGCCGTCAAACCGTGGTCGCCGGAGAGATAGAAGAGGAGGCCGGGCTCCTTCGAAGGTTGCGAACCGTTCTGGGCCACGGCGAGGGCGCACACGGCCCAGGCGCCGGCGACGAGGACCGCGCTGCGTTTCGATTCCGACATTTGAACGCCAGTATACTGTGACGTGAAGCCGAAAAGGAGAGCCCGTATGAAACGGATTCTGGTAGCGCTAGCGTGCGCCACAATCGCCATGGCGCAGCCTACGCGCAAAGAGGTCACCAAAGCCACCACTCCAGCCGACGACGCCAAGCCGAACAGCGCGGCCGTCCCGGACGTCTACGCCATCACCGGCAAGTTCGACCGCGTGGTGGTATTGCGATTCAAGTACCAGGCCGACCTGCTGGCGGGAATCGAGCGGATGGTGAAGGAGCAGAAGATTCGCAACGCCGTGATCCTGGCGGGCGCGGGGTCGGTACGGAACTACCAGGTGCACACCGTGAGCAACCGCACCTTTCCGTCGAAAGATACCTTCGTGCAAGACCTCACCGCGCCGGCCGACATCGTGAGCATGAACGGCTACGTAATCGAGGGCCGGGTGCACGCGCACCTGACCATGGCCAATTCCGACCACGCCTTCGGCGGCCATCTGGAGCCGGGGACCAACGTGTTCACCTTCGCCATCGTGACGCTGGGAGTATTCGACGGAGACCTCAGCCGGGTGGACGACAAGACCTATCGGTGAGGCTGGGTGCCAAATGGCCTCACGCCTGGGGCAGTTCACAGCGCCGGGCTTGAACCTGATTGAGAATACCGATCAACGCCTGGAGAGCGATCGGCTTCGAAATGTAGTCGTCCATTCCGGCGCGCAGACACTCGTCGCGATCTCCGCTCATGGCATGCGCCGTGAGCGCGATGATGGGGATGTGCGGCTCGCCCCGGCCGCTGGCCGCGATCTTCCTTTCGGCCTCCCGAATGCGCGCCGTGGCTTCAAATCCATCCATCTGCGGCATCTGCAAGTCCATCAGGATCAGATCGAAGTGCTGCCTGGCGACGACATCCAGCACCAGACAGCCGTTTTCCACCACCACAATCGAGTGACCCATTTTTTCGATCATAAGCTGGGCCACCTTCTGATTGACGATATTGTCTTCCGCCAACAGGATATGCAGCGGCTCCGACGCTTTCGGCATCGGTTCGGGGAGCGTCTCGCTGGGGGTCAGAATGCTTCCGCCGGCGGCTGCCGGCTCCGCCGCGGCAAACGTGGCGATGAAGCTGAACGTGCTTCCAACTCCCTCCGAACTCTCGACCCAGATCCGCCCGTTCATCAGTTGGACCAGTTTCGAGCAGATCGCCAGACCCAGTCCGGTGCCGCCTCGCCGGCGCCTGGCCGAGCCGTCCGCCTGGGCGAAGGCTTCGAAGATGAAGGCCTGCTTCTGGGGCGCGATCCCGATCCCCGTGTCCCGGACGGAAAAGCGCAAGGCGACTTCGGAGGCGTCATGCGGCTCGGACGGCGCCAGCGAAACCGTCACCACGATCTCGCCCCGTTCCGTGAATTTCATGGCGTTGCCGATCAGGTTCAAAAGAACCTGGCGCAGCCGGTCGGAATCGCCGACCACAGCCACCGGGACATCGGAGGCGACGTTTTGCGTGAGCTTCAGCCCCTTTTCCTGCGCTTTCCAGGCGAACACCATCAGGGCGTCGCTCACCGATTGGCGCAGGCAAAACGGATCGTGCGCCAACTCCATCCTGCCGGCTTCGATCTTGGAGAAATCGAGGATGTCGTTGATCACCACCAGCAGCGACTCGGCGGAACTCTGGACGGTGGTAATGTACTCCCGCTGCTCTCCGCTAAGCGGCGTGTTCAGCGCCAGTTGGGTCATGCCGATCACCCCGTTCATGGGTGTGCGGATTTCGTGGCTCATGTTGGCCAGGAATTCGCTTTTCAGGCGGGACACCTGTTCGGCCTGGCGCAGCAGGTCCTCGATCTCGTGTTTCTGGCGTTCCACGACATCCTTCTGGAGTTCCAACTCGCTGGTCCGTTCGGAAACGGCGATCTCGAGCCGTTCGCGATCCCGCGACAGTTTCCGCAGGCGGGCCCACACAACGAAACCGGCCAGGCCCACCAGCCCGCCCGCCGCCAGACATCGGAACCACCAGCTTTGCCACCACGGAGGCACCACCCGGAAGGAAATGGTGGCCGGCGACGGGCTCCACGGGCCGCCGCCGTTTCGCGCTTCCACTTCAAAGGTGTACTCGCCCGCCGGGAGGCTCGAGTAATGGGCCTCGCGCAGAGCGGTCTCGATCCAACCGTCGTCCAGACCGGCCAGGCGGTAGCGGAACCGCACATTTTTTTCACTCAGAAACGTCAGTCCCGAATAGGAAACCAGAAAGTCGCGATCGCGGAAGGAAACTTCCGAGAAGACCGCCGGATCGGCCGTGTATTTCCCGAATTTGGCCGACGTGATCGCAGCCGGAGGAGCGGGCGGCGGTGACAGCCCGCTGCCCGGACGGAAACGGGAAAGTCCCTTCAAAGTGCCGATCCATACCGTGCCGTCCGGCTCGGCCCAGAAGGCGTTGGCGGCGCAGTCGTCCCACACCAGCCCATCCTCGTGGGTGTAGACGATCCACTTGCCGCCCGCCCACACGGCTACCCCGTAATCGGTGCCAACCCAAATCTGGCGGCGCGCATCCTGGCCCAGAAACAGGGCGTAATCGGAAGGCAACCCGTCTTTCTTGGAAAAGTGCCGGATCTCGGTCCCCCCATGGGAAAAAGTCATCCGCGACAATCCCACAGGCTCCCGGTAGGCGATCCAGATGGAGCCGTCATCCGCCTCCGTAATATGCGTGACGGCGTTGCTCTTCAGGCCGTCGGCGGTCGAAAAGGCCGTCCAGCGCCCCGCCTCCCAGCGGAACAGGCCATGCACGCTGCCCACCCACATCCGGCCCTGCCGATCGCCCAGGAAGCGGTAGAACATGGTGCGCTCTCCGGTGCCCGGGGGAATCTGCCGCTCGAATCGAAGGTCTGGCCCCAGCGAGGTGCTGCGAAACAGGCCCTCGCCGGTGCTCACCCAGAGACGATTTTCCCGGTCGATATACAGCGCGATGACCCGGTCGTCCACCAGCCCCGCGGCGCTTCCGAAGGTGCGAATCAGGCCGGTCACCGGGTCGACGCGCGAAACCCCTCCCGGCAGGCAGCCGGCCCACACCGCTCCGTCGGACCCGATGGCCAGCGCCTTGATCTTGTCGCCTCCCAGTCCATCCTTCTTGAGCCAGGTCCTGGGCCCCAAGACGGATTGCAAGCGCACCAATCCCCGATCCGTGCCGGTCCACACCGCCCCGGAAGCATCCCGCCGGATGGCCCACACCAGGTTGTTGCTGAGGCCGTCCGCGGTGGTCCAGTTGGTCCATTCCCGGTTGCCGGGCCAGCGCGCCAGCCCCGCGCCCCACAGTCCGATCCAGATCGAGCCTTCGCGGTCCTGAAGGACCGTGGTGACGGTGTCGGATTCGAGCCCCTGCGCCGCGCCAATCAGCTCCCAACGGCCGCCGATCCAACGGGCCAAGCCCTGGTCGGTGGAAACCATCATGACGCCGTCCCGGTCCAGCGCCAGGGTGAGGATGGTGTTGCTGGATTGCGGCAGGCCCCGGTCGCGAGCCTCGAATTTTTGCGCGCCGGCCGCCAGAACGAACAGGTGTTGCGGCCCGCGGATCCACAGATCGCCGCGGCGGTCGCGCTGGATGGCTCCCCATCTCTCCGGCGGCACGCCATCGCGCTGGTCGAACACCCGCAGCGCGCCGTTTGCCAACCGGCACAGCCGCCGGCCGGAGCTGAACCACACCGCCCCGCCGCTCTCCACGTAGATTCCGTTGACCGGTTCGCGCGCAACGCTCTCGACCCGCGAGAAACGCGGCGCCGACCCATCCTTGGGGATCGAGCCCATCAACAGGCCGCGATCGAATCCCAGGTAGAGCGTGCCGTCCGCGGTGGCGCCCAGGGCGTTGAAATCCGAGGCCTCCTGGCCGACGCCGGTGTCCACGATTTCGAAGGAATCCCGCCGGCGCCGCGCCAGTCCGCGTCCGGTGACCACCCACAGAGTTCCGTCGGCGGTTTCGAGCAGCGACCGGACCGATGCGCTGGGCAGGCCGTCCTCCGTTCCAAAGCGCTGAAAGCGCGCCCCGTCATAGCGAAACAGGCCGTCTCCCGATCCCACCCACAGGAATCCGGTGCGATCCTGCAACAACCGGCTCACGGCCGTATTCAGGCCTTCGTCGGGCCCGTAATGGCGAAATCGATAGTGCTCCGCCGTGGCGACCCCAGCCACCAGCAGGACCGCTACGAGGATTCGTAGGGTTCGCCTCATGCGCGGACGAAAATGCTCCTAATGAGTCATATCGGCAGAAGCGAAGACTTTCTCTAGGTGAGTCCCGATTTTCGGCCCGAAGGGTTGCCTGATTTCCCGAGTTGTCCTCGCGCGGGCAGCCCGGGACCCGGCTTCCCCGGTTGGAATTGAGCCCGGCGGGCGCGGCGGCAAACCAATCTTCTCTCGCGTTCCCGGTTTTCGGATCTTTAAGGAATCGGAACAGGAGAAAGAACGAGGCGATTCACGCTGAACAACCGGCACCTGATTTAAGCCGAAAAAACGGCGCGCTGAGAGGCCCTAGGTCGGTAACCGCGAGATTCGGTGCGAGTGCGAAACCGCTGTGGTTTCAGAGCCGCGACCGTCAGGGAGCGGTTGCCGGCGAATGAACTGGTTATTTCCCGACAGGCCTTAACTTCGGGAACGGCATCCGGTTCAATCCGACTCCAACGCTTCCGGTGGCCGTTCGAAAGGAGGCCGGTGCGCGCGGAAATCGCTGCTGATTTCTTTTGTATTTAGCGTTAAAATCACTTTACGGCGAACCGGGCGGGTGAACCGGGCGGGAGATTCCCCTCCGGCACGAGGGGGGAACGTCCTGCCTATCGCGGTGGAAGCGCCAGCGCGGTCCGAGCGGCATGACGCCGCCGATTCTTTCTACCAGGAGGTTGCCTGTAATGGCATCCCGCATTCCGATAATCCTTTCCTTATCCGCATCATTCCTTGCCGGCCAAGGCGCTCTTCCGGCGCAGACCGCGGACCAACGGGCGCGCGCCATCGTCAGCCGCATGACTTTGGATGAGAAGATCCAGGAGTTGCACGGCGTTACCAGGACCCCCACGGAAGCGCGCGTGGTTGCCGGCATTCCGCGGCTGGCCATCCCACCGCTGCGGATCACCAACGGGCCCGCCGGAGTGGGCAACGGCGGTCCCGGCCACGAAGGTCCGGCCACCGCGCTGCCGGCGCCCATCTCGCTGGCGGCGACATGGGATCCGGAACTGGCCTGGCTCTACGGCAAAATTCAAGGCGTGGAAGCGCGGGACCTGGCCAACGATCTGCTGGAAGCGCCCGACATCAACATCGCCCGGACGCCTCAGGGCGGCCGTACGTTCGAGAGCTTCGGCGAAGATCCTTACCTGGCCGGACGAATCTCGGTGGCGAACATTCGAGGCATTCAGAACCAACATGTGATCGCCAATGTCAAGCACTACGCCGCCAACAACCAGGAAGAGGGCCGCCACAACATGAACGAGACCATCGACGAGCGCGCGTTGCGGGAGATCTATTTGCCGGCCTTCGAAGCGTCCGTGAAAGAGGGGCCTTCCGCCTCCGTCATGTGCGCCTACCCAGCCGTGAACGGCGCGTACAGTTGTGAGAGCGAATTCCTCCTGAAGCAGGTGCTCCGGCGCGAATGGGGGTTTCAGGGCTTCGTCACTCCGGATTACCTGGCCGTGCACAACATGGAGCGGGCGGTGGCCGCCGGGCTGGACGTGGATGCGCTGCGCGGAGAAGAAGGCTTCTTTGCAGCCAAGTATCTGAAGCCCGCCATCGAATCCGGCAAGGTGCCGATCCCGGTGGTGGACGACATGTTGATCCGCCGCTTTCGCACCATGATGGAACTGGGCGTCTGGGATAACCCCGCCACGCTCCAGCCGATTCCGGAGAAGCAGGATGGGGCGGATGCGCTGCGGATCGCCGAGCGGAGTATGGTGCTGCTCAAGAACCAGGGTGGAATCCTTCCCCTCGACCCGTCCTCCCTGCATTCGATCGCGCTCATCGGGCCGTACGCGGCGAAAGCGTCGACCGGCGGCGGCGGCAGCTCGTCCGTCCGCGCCATCTACACCGTCGCTCCGGCGCAAGGGCTCCAAACCCGCCTGGGCCCCAAGGTCGCGATTCAACTGCTCGATGGCAGCGACCTGGCGAAGGCCGCCGAGGCGGCCAAGTCGGCCGGCGTGGCCATTGTCATGGTGGGCGACCACGAAAGCGAAGGACACGATCACGAGATTGCGCTGAGCGGAAATCAGGATCGGCTGGTGGAAGCGGTTGCCGCCGCCAACCCACGCACCGTGGTGGTCCTCAAGGACGGCTCGGCCGTTCTGATGCCGTGGCTGGACCAAGTGCCGGCCATCCTCGACGCCTGGTATCCCGGCGAAGAGGACGGCAACGCGGTTGCGGCCGTCCTGTTCGGCGACGTCAACCCCTCCGGGAAGCTGCCGCTCACCTTTCCCAGGCGCGCATCGGATACCGCTTGCCCCGCGCCCGCCCAGTACCCGGGCGACGCCAAGGTGGATGGCTACGACCGTGTGGCGCATTATACGGAAGGCATCTTTGTCGGTTACCGCTGGTTCGACGCCAAGCCGGTTGAACCGCTTTTCCCCTTCGGCTACGGCCTTTCCTATACTACCTTCTCGTTTCGAAAACTATCGGTCTCTTCCCGGCGTTTCTCGCCGGACAACCCGGCGGAAACCCTGGGAGTGGACTTCGATGTCACGAACACGGGTAAGCGCGAAGGAGCGGAAGTGGCGCAGTTGTACATCGGCAAGCCTTCTTCCAGCGCGGTTCCGGAACCGCCCAAGGAGTTGGCCGGGTTCCAGAAGGTGGATCTCCAGCCGGGGCAGACCAGGCATGTCCACCTGACGCTCGACGCACGGTCGTTCTCCCACTGGGACAGCGGCACACATAGCTGGAAGATTGGCCCGGGCACGTATCGCATCATGATCGGGGCGTCTTCGCGCGACATCCGATTGACGAGCCAGGTGACGGTGAGAAGCAAGTGACTACGGCTAATAAGGATGAATTATGACTGACTCGAACAATCTAGCATCGAGACGTAACTGGCTGGGGTTGATGTCGGCGGCTTCGGCCGGCGCCGGTGTGGCGTTCGCGCAGCCCGCCGCTTCCCCCGGCGCGGCTCCCGGCGCCCGCGTCTATAATGTCGTCGATTTCGGCGCCAAAGGCGATGGCCAGACGCTCGATACCCAGGCCGTGCAATCCGCCATCGACGCCTGCCATCGGGACCAGGGCGGCACGGTTCAGGTGCCGGCCGGGGTATTTGTCATTGGCACGGTGGAGATGAAGAGCAACGTCACGCTGCATATCGCGGCCAACGGGAAACTGCTCGGCAGCACCGAAGGCACTCAGTACCGCGCGGCCGACGCCATTCCGCTCAGCGGCGATACCACGCTCAATGATGGCAATGTGGGCCTGATTTTCGCCGTGAACGCCGATAACATCGCCATCGAAGGCCCCGGAACCATCGATGGGCAGGGCGCGCAATTCCGCAGCCCCACCCGCGGCGTTCCCCCGGCATCCGGACGCGGCGGCAACGCGCGTCCTTACCACCTGCTCTTTTACCGCTGCAACAATCTTAGGGTGCGCGATCTGGTTCTGGTGGCCAGCGCCTACCATTCCATCCGCGTCATCCAAAGCAAATTCGTGTGGATGGACGGCCTTCGTATTCACAACCGCGTCAACGGCAACAACGACGGCTTCCACTTCATCAGCAGCGAGTACGTCCACGTCAGCAACTGCGACGTGCAGTCGCAGGACGACGCTTGCGCGCTTTTCGGAGGCTGCAAGTTTGTGACGGTGACCAACAGCACGTTCAGCACCCGCTGGTCGGTCTTCCGGTTCGGCGGCGGAAATCCGGAAAACGTCACCATATCCAACTGCATCGTCTATCAAACCTATGGCTGCCCGATCAAGATGCAGTTCGGCTTGGAATCCCGCGTGCGGAATCTTCTCTTTTCGAACCTGGTCCTGCAGGATGTCACGGGTCCGATTTCCATCGACCTGGGCAACCGCCCGCGCCGGAACGCCACCGCGGGCGAACCGCCGCCAAGAGGCTTTGTGCGGAATATCGCCTTCCGCGGCATCCGGGCCAGCGTGGTCTCCGAAGGCGGCGAGTTCGCCGATATCGCTTTCCCGCCGAATTACCGTCCCGGTGAGAACCGGCAGTGCATCGTGCTCAACGGCACGGGGGATGCCTTTCTCGAAGATATCGCGTTCACCGATGTGCACGTCACTTATGGCGGCGGAGGCACGGAAGAAGAAGCGCGGCGCGAGGTGCCGCAAGTCGCCGGCGAGTATTTCGAAATCGGCACGCCGCCGGCGTATGGCCTGTACGCCCGCAACGTCCGCGGGTTGACTCTCAACGGCGTGCGCTTTGACGTGGTCAAGCCCGATCTCCGGCCGGCGGTGGTGTTCGACCACGCGTCGGACGTTGCCATCGCCGGTCTGAGCGCGCCAGGCAATACGCAGGCGCAATCCGTGCTGCGGTTCATCGAATCGCGTGACGTCCTGCTGACCGCCCCGCGCGTCCTGGCGCCCGCCGCGGTATTCCTGCGGGTGGAAGGCGCCGCGAGCCAGGGCATCGCGATCGACGGCGGCGATCTGACAAAAGCGGAAACTCCGGTGGCATTCGCGGCGGGCGCCCCGGAACAAGCGGTGAAGTTGCGGGCTTGACCGGCGCCCGACACCGCGCCAGCCTGGCATCTCGTGATCCCACTTCGCCATCCCTCGAAACCTCCCCTGGAACGTGTATCCTGTAACACGGAAGGCCTGCGCGCGCACCCGGGCGGCCCGGAGATCGAGCGGCCGGCGGAGCTGGCGCGCGCAACGAGGAGATTATGAAGCGACGCAGTTTCCTGCAATCCTCTCTGGCGCTGCCCGCGGCGCCGTTCTTCGCGCAGGCGGCCGAACCTGCCGAGACGCGCTGGCAGAAGAGCGCCCAACGCAAGCGCGAGCTCACCCAGGGCATCGTCTGGCCCAATCACGAGGACCTGGCCTTCCTGCTGCGCCGCGGCGGAAATCCCGAAGACGTGGTGGAACATTACGAGGCCATGCACGACCCGGCCAACATCCGGCGCATGGCGGACGCCGGCATCCGCTATGCCCGCATCCACTTCTATAAAGGTCTGGGCCTGGTGGCCGAAGCCGCCGAGATCGATCGCACGCGCCGCGCGGCCGCGCTCATGCGCCAGTACGGCATGCGGGTCAGCCTCTACATGGCCGGCACCATGTTCGTGGAGACCTTCTATCGCGAAGTGCCCGAAGCCCGCGACTGGGAACAGCGCGACCAGTGGGGCCACTGGGTCCCCTACACCCAAACCCAGACCTATCGCCACTACCCGTGTCCCAATGAGCCGCTGTACCGCGCGTATCTCAAGCGCGTTCTCGAGGTGGGGGTGCGCGACATCCACGCGGACCAGATCGTGTTCGACAACGTGATGCTGCAGCCGGAGCCGCATTCGTGCCATTGCCCGCGTTGCATCCGCGCGTTTCACGAGTTTCTGCGCGCGCGCTACCCGTCGAAGGAGGCTGCCTATCGCCGTTTCGGAGTGGCCGAGGTGGATTGGCTGCAAGCGCCGGAATGGGAAGACGCCGCTACCGCGGACTCGCTGACAACCGTCGACGATCCCGTGATGCAGGAGTGGATCGGCTTCCGCTGCGAGTCGCTGGCCCGCCACTCGGCGGATCTTTACGATACGGTCAAGCGCCTGAACCCGGCCGTTTCCGTGGGTTTCAATATCAAGGGTCTGTACAGCTTCAACCGTTACTGGGTGAACGCCGTGTATCATCCGCTGTATGTGGGCCACTGCGACTTTCTATGCTTCGATACCAGCGGCTACTATTCGCGCCTCGATCCGTCGAGCGGCGCGCTGGTTTCGCAGATCCGTTCCTACAAGATGTCGCGGCGCCTGGAAATCGGCGTGGAAGAGGGCTTGAGCGACGAGTTGCACGCGGCCGTCCACATGGCCTTCGAATACGAAAAGCCCGTTCCGGGATTCGGAGTGCAGGGTGGGCCTTTCATGGCCTATAACATCTTCACACCCTTCATGGAGTTCTTCCGCGAATACAACGACCGCTACTGCACCAATACCGAGAACGTGGCCGATGTCGCGGTGCTGCATACGTGGCCGTCTCTGGCCTACAGCATCAGCGCCAACTGGATTCCCACCACGCTGGTAGAACAGGTGCTGATTCAACGCAAGGTGCCGTTCGACCTGCTGCACGAAGAGCAGATCGGCCGCGCCGATCGATACCAGGCCGTGATACTGGCGGGCCAGGATTGCATTTCGCAGGCCCAGGCTGACCGACTGCTCGCCTATGTGCGCAACGGCGGGACGCTGGTGATCGCCGGCAATAGCGGAGATTACAACGAGCGTCGCGAGCGCCGCCGCAAGAACCCATTCCTTCCGGCCCGCGCCGAAGGCAAAGGGCGCATCGTCTATATCCCCAGGATCGTGCCCGGAGAGCGCGCCGCCCAAGCCCGTGGCGGGGATGGCGAACTGGAGATCACCGGCGGCGTGGCCCCTCGGAATCCCCGTTTCTCCCCGCCCGAGTGGGTGCTCCCTCGGAACCACGAAGAGATTTACCAGGCCGTGGTCGCGGGCCTGCCGCGCGGCCTGTCGCTCACGGCACAGGCGCCTTTGACCACCGTGATGGAGATCTACACCCGCGCGGAATCCTGCGAGACCATCCTGCACTTCGTCAACTTCGATAAGCAGGGCACGCCCGCGCCCTTCGCCGTCACGGTGAAGAAGCAGTTCCCCGGCGCGGCGAAGTCGGTGACGTGCCTGTCGCCGGACGCCGACGATCCGATCACGCTCCCGTTCCAGGAGCGCGACGGCGCGGTGGCGTTCGCGGCGCCTGCCACGAGGCTGTACTCGATGGTGGTGATCGCGCAGGGGTGAGGAAGCTTGTACTACTACCTGTCAGGTTTTTGCTGCCATGCGACGATTTTGTGGGGCAGGCTGGCAGCCTGCGGCCGATTGGCAATCGGCCTGGTCGGCGGAGAGGCGGGTTGCCAACCTACCCCGCTAGGCAGCAAAGTGGCAACCAACCGCGTCGGATTCTCCGGGCTTCTGGGACCGGTTGGTAGCCCGCGCGGGCGAGCTGCGCTCGCCTGGCCGAGTGCGGGGTGCCCCCTGGGCCGGGCCGCAGGTTGCCAACCTGCCCCACAAGAACGTCGCAAGCTGCGAGCGCCTGCAGGGGTGGTAGTACAGCGGTGCAAATAATGGGTGAAAACCTCGACTACTCCGGCCGATAAGCCTATAGGAGTGTGTTGCGCTTGCGGTACGCGGCGTTGGCTCTTCTGGTCGGGACGGCCTATGCCCAAACTCCCATGGTCTGGCGCTACTGGACCATGGCGGACGGGCTGTACGAATCGTATGCCAGCAACGTCACCATCACCCCCGAAGGGATCGCCTGGGCCTGTCACGGTGGGGTGGATTTCGTAAGCGCGCTGGATGGCTATCGCGTCCGCCAGGTGGCCGGTTCGGAAGGTCTGGACCGTCCCATTTTCGGCATGCCGGGCCGGTCGGCGTGGACTTTGGGGCCGCAGGGGCTCATGACCTTGCACGGATCGCGCTGGACGGCGCAGGCCGCTCCGGCGCTCCGCGGAGCGGTCGCGGCCCAACCCTACGGCCAGGGTGAGGCTCTGGTATTGCTGCCCGATCGGCTGGCGGTCTTCGACTTTGCCAACGGCGGCGTCACGGTTGTCTGGCAGGGCCACGACTCGCCGCTGGGCGGCTTCACGGGCATGACCGGCGACTTAGGCGCCGGTTTGTGGATTGCCGGCCGAAACGGCGTGGGGCGGCTGCGGCGCCCCAACGGGCGGCCCGAGGGACCTCCGGAATGGCTGGAGTTTCACCCCGAGGGTCTCGACGACTTCCGCGACCTGGCGACGGGCCCCGCGGGCGTTGCGTTTGCGACCGCCAGCGCGGGGCCGGCTCGCGAAGCGCCTTATGCCATCCTCCACTTCGATGGCCGCCAGTGGGAAGTTCTGCGATGGACCAAGGACCTGGACGGCCGCGCCTGGCCGGGATTCGACGGCAGCATCTGGATGAAAGATGGCTCGTCGCTGTATTGGCGCAGGGGAGACCGGTGGGAGAAAATCCAACGCCAGGGGGTGCTTTCGGGAGATTTCCGCGACGTATCCACGGCGCCCGGTTATGTCTTCTGGGTGGCCACCAACGACGGCCTGGCGCGGGCCGCGCCGCAGCTCTGGCGAACGCCGCCCGAAGCTCCGGAAATGGACGCCCCGGCGTTTGCAGTCGAGCGGGATGGAAACGGCGGCCTGTGGTTCGCCACCACCGATTCCCTGATCCACCAACAGGCCGGCCGATGGCAATCCTACCATAAGCCGCCCCAATATCTCCCGTTCGTAGCCGGCCCCAGTTCGCTGATGGTCTTCCGCGATGGCTCGGTCGCGGCGCGATGCGGAACCGGCAAGATCGTGAAACTGGATCCCCGGCAGGGGAGATTTTCGGAGGTCGAGCTTCCGCCGGGACAGCGGGCGGAAGGCGTGGTGGCGTCGGAAAACGGTACCGCCTGGGTGACCATGCGGCCCAACAAGCAGTCGCCCTACGATCTTTTCCTTTACGACGGCCGCGAGTTCCGCTTGCAGTTCCGCTTGGGCGCCGAATGGAGCGGCGGCGAAGTTCGGGCCATCGAGCGAGCCTCCGACGGGTCCTTTTGGCTGGGCGGCCTGAAAGGCCTGGCGGTCTATGGCGCTGGCCGGCTGCGCATGATCCGGCGCGAGGAGGGTTACTCCGATACCGGCGCTTTTTCCATCCGCGAGGTTCGCCCGGGCCGGATCTGGGTGGGCGGGCGGAGCAAGCTCCTGGAGTATGCCAACCACGCCTGGAGCGAACTACGCACGGTGGACCGGGCGCGCATGATTACGCCCGCCCGCGACGGCTCGGTGTGGGTGCCGGCGTCCGATGGCGTGCATCGGTACCGCAATGGCGCGTGGCTCGAGTACGCCAGCGACGATGGTCTGCCTTCCTCGATCGCCTTCGCGGTGGAAGAGGACTCCGAAGGCGGAATCTGGGCCGCCACCACGCTTGGCATATCCCTGTTTCACCCCGACGCCGATCCCGACCCGCCCACTACCTTCATCCCCGAGCAAGACAATCTGCGGCAGACGCCGCCGGGCGGGGAAGTGAAGCTGACGTTTCGCGCGGTGGACAAATGGAAGTACACCTCGTCGGACCGGCTGCTGTACTCCGAACGTCTGGACGATGGGCCGTGGAGCGCCTTCGCCACCGGCACATCGGTGGCCTACCGGCGCCTGCCCGCGGGCGCCCACCGGTTCCAGGTCCGGTCCATGGACCGCAACGGCAACATCGATCCCGCGCCGCCCTCGTTCGAGTTCAAGGTGTTGGCGCCATGGTATGCGGAAGGCGGCTTTCTGGCCGTTCTGGGGATCGCGGTACTGACCATTGCAGGTCTTCTGCTGACGGCCGCCGCGCAGTACCGGAATCGCGGCAAGCTGATCGAGCGATTGCGCGAGGCCAACGAGTCCCGCACCCGCTTCTTCGCCAACATGAGCCACGAAATCCGCACACCCATGAACGGCATCATCGGGATGACCGAGCTGGCGCTGGAAACGGAGCTGACCGGCGACCAGCATAGCTACCTGAAATCGGTCAAACAGTGCGCCGAAGCGCTGCTCGGGATTCTGAACGACCTCCTGGATTTTTCGAGACTCGGCGCCGGCAAGCTGCAAATCGTGGCGGCGGAGTTCGGTTTGCGGGATTCCGTGTGGGACGCATTGCAGCCAGTCAGCGTGCAAGCCAGCCGCAAAGACATCGAGCTGGTGCTCGAGGTCGCGCCCGAAGTGCCCGGCGTGCTGATCGGCGACGCGGGAAGGCTTCGCCAGATCGTCATCAACCTGGTGGGCAATGCCGTCAAGTTCACCTCCGAAGGCGAAGTGGTGGTGCGGGTCGCGGTGGAAGAAACCGGCGAACGGGACGTGGTTTTGCGCTTTTCGGTCTGCGATACCGGGATCGGGATACCGCCGGAAAGCCAACAGCGCATCTTCGCGCCATTCGAGCAGGCCGACGGCGCCATGAGCCGGCGCTTCGGCGGGACGGGTCTGGGGCTGGCCATTTCGGCGCGGCTGGTGGAGATGATGGGAGGACGCATCTGGGTGGAGAGCCCCTGGCAACGAAGCGGGTCGCCGGGAGGGCCGGGGTCGGCGTTCCATTGCACCGTCCGGTTTGGTTTGCCGTCGGGGAAGAAAGACCCGGCCGGCGTTCCGCCAGCCGGCTTGGCGGGCGTGCCGGTACTGATTGTGGAGGGTAACGCCACGGTTCGAAGTCAATTGGCGGAGACGCTGGCCCGGTACGGAACGAAGCCAATTGCGGCGGAGAATGGCGCGCGGGCGATGGCCGCTCTGGAAGAGGCCGACTGCGCCGGCTCCCCGCTCCGCCTGGCGATCGTGGACGCCCGGCTTCCGGATACGGACGGTCTCGATCTGGTGGAGAGCATTCGCCGTCATCCCGCCGGGAAAGACCTGCGGATCGTCATGCTGTCGTCGCAGACCCGCAGGCCCGCTCCCGCGCGTTGCCGCCAACTGGTCGTCGACGAGTGTGTGCTCAAGCCGATCGAACCGGCCAGTCTGGCGGGCGTCCTATCGGAGGTTCTGAGCGGCGCCCGAATGCAGCCAGCCAAGCCGGCGGCGCTCCCAGCCGCGCAGCTCGGCTTGCGGGTGCTGGTGGCCGAGGACAACCCGGTCAACCAGCAAGTGGCCCTCCATCTTTTGCGAAAGCGAGGCTGTTCCGTGGCCCTGGCGAGCGACGGAAAGCAGGCGCTGGCGGCCATCGAACGGGAAACCTTCGACGTGGTGTTGATGGATTTGCAAATGCCGGAGATGGACGGCCTGGAAGCCACCACGGCGATTCGCGCCCGCGAGGCGGTTTCCGGCGGGCATCTGCCGATCCTGGCGCTCACCGCGCACGCCCAGTCGGGCGATCGCGACAAGTGCCTCTCGGCCGGCATGGACGGGTACATCTCGAAGCCGATCCAGCCCGGCGAGTTGGCCGAAGCCCTGGAAAGAGTAGCGGGGCAGGACGCCGTCTTGCGTACCTGACGGTTTGGCGGGGGCGTTGGTCCCCGGCTCACGCACCGGCCTCAAATGGCCGTTCACAAGATTTGAAAATATTCTTAAGTCCCCGTCCATCAGCGGCTTGCCGGAGATTCCGGGAATCGCGACACCCCGGTTTTCGAAGGCCGCGTGAGAAGGTGGAATCGAGGAGGGGACGGTGACCGGAATCTGGTCGCGACTTTTGTTAAGTGTCTCCTTTTCAATAACTTACGATTTTTTCCGTGACAGGCCCGCCTGTCACGGTGCAAGGAAGAGGACATGAAAGAGTTAACTTCCGGGCAAACGTCGGCTAACGACGCCTTGCTCGAATTCGGAAAGGTTCTGGGTCAGGGTCTGGCCTTTGGAACGGTCGCCGGACGTTGTTCCGCGGCGCAGGCGGCTGCCCTTCGGCAAGCACGCAACGAAAAGGTCCATATAGGGATCGGACTGACCTGGAAAGAATTCTGCCCAAAGCATTTGAAGATGAGCGGCACCCAGGCCGACGAGATCATTCGCCTGTTGGAAGAGTTCGGGCCGGACTATTTCGAGCACACCCAGTCGGTACGAATCTCGGCCGACACCTACCGCCTGGTTGCGCCCTTCATCATGGATAAGGCGCTGCACGCCGAGGGGCAAGTATGGGAGCTGAATTCCGCCAACGTGCAGAAGGTGGCCAAGTCTGTGCGGGAATCCCGGCGGGCGCTGGCGCCGCCCGCGGAGGCTCCGCAGGTGAGTCTCTCCGACCGGTTGGCCGCGCTCGATCATCGTGTCACGGAAATCCTGGCTGAATTCCGCGAGGTCGCCAAGGCCGGCCGGGAGGCGGGACGTCCGCCGATGCCCGCGTCCCTGTTTCGCGGCACGTTCGTCCGGCTGTCTTGCGAATTGAAGGTTGTGGGGCAGGAGAATGGGATCGTGTAGCGGGTGCGTGAAGGGATTCCGGCGGCCGAAAACAAGGAAAGAGATTGGTTGACGGACTTATCTCTTGGAGAGCCTGAGCATCGTTTCCCGGTGGCTTGCGACCAACGGTCTACTCGATCGCCGTGCTTCCAAAAGGCGGCGCCGGTCCACCCCGCAGATAGCCGATGAGGCGGGTCGTTTCCGCAATAATTACGTCGGGTCTGTCGTGGTTGACCCCGTGTCCGGAACCGCGCGCGACGACTCGCCAACTCAACGGTGACAGGGACTTTAAGGCCTCCTGCTCGCGTGTCCAGACCGGCAGTTCGGCAATATCATCCGCCGTCATCCCTTTCCTTCGCCGATCGGGATCCTTCGAGACGATCAGCAAGGGTACGTTGCCGAAGCTCGTCAGCCGTGCCGCCTGCTTGAACGACGCCTCGAAATACGGGAGTTCGTTGTCCTCACCGCCCACATACTCCGGCCGGCACATCTTGGCATCGTACTGGCCGGCCAACTGCTGTAGCTCCGGAGACGGCGTGTTGCGGCAGTTGCCCATCAGGCGCTCCCATCCGGACCAAACCCGCAGCTTTTCCCACCGGCGCCGACGGACCAGGTCGCGCTTGTCCGCCTCATAGGGTTCACCGTAAGATTGCTACCGGAGCGCGTATAAGCCACTTGCGGCTGGCCGACCAGGCCGAGCGTTTCGGAGTAAAGGTGTATTCGCGCCATTCTGCCTAGGGAAGGCAGGTATCGGGAGTCGGTGACTCGTGTAATAGAACGGAGCAACTTCTCCAGCTCGGCAGCGCCGAGAACGATCCGAGCTTTGAGTTGTTCTTCCCCGTAACTGCGAACTTCATCAAGGGCCTCGGCCGGCTTGCGGGCGCCTGGTTGCCTGGACAGTTCGAACGGAGCGTACTAATCCTCTATCGGGCCTCGCGCCGCGTACACGCAGATCGATGGGGCGAGGGCAACCGGCTGCCCTCGCCCTCGATGTTTAGAAGTGGAGCTTGAGCCCAAATTCCATGTTGCGCGGAGTGTTGGCTTGGCCGGTAATGCGCCCAAACGTGGTCGGGCTCGTCAGGGAGAGGCTCGGGCTGCCCATCTGCACGTGATTGAACACGTTGGTCATCTGAATGATCACGCTGGCGCCCACGCGTTCCTTGATGATCCCGAAGTCCTTGGTCACCGCGGCGTCCAGGTTCCATTGCGGCAGCCCGCGCAGATTGGCATAGCCGCCGCAACTCGTATCGTAACCGAGGATGCAGGGACGCAGTTCGCCGAAGACCTGCGCCGGGTTGCTGAAGAAGTTCACGCCGTAAACGTTGTTGGTTCCAATTCCGTTCGAGCCTGTAACGTTGTATTTGGCGCTAGTCCCTCCGGTGTACGGCGAGTATCCCACCGCGTTTTCGGCGCCAGTGCTCGACCCGGAAGAACCGGATTCGCCAAAAGCCTCCGTCGTGGCGCCCGGCTCATAGCCTGCCGCGATCGGCGCTCCGCTATAAGCCGTGAACAATGGAGCGATGGTCCAGCCGCCCAGCACTTTCCGCTTGACGCCCGAAAGGTGCTGTAGGAACGGCGGCTGATAGTACAGCGCGGCGTTGAAGGCGAACCTGAAATCGAACAATTGCGGGCCGTAGTTGCCGGCGAGGTGGTACGGATCGAGCGCTGTGCCGCCGCTGTTGTACTGCGCCAGCCCGGCCGTGCCCAGCGCGCGCGACCAGGTGAAGTTGGAGGCAGCGGTCATCCCGTGGAAGTCGCTGGTCTTCCAGGAAAGATACAGCGCGTTGTAGTTGGACCACCCTTGGCTGGTGACCAGCATGATGGAATTCGACTGGTTGTTGCCGCCGCTGAACGGCGAGCTGATCATGGTGCGGCTCCCTGCCCAGGGCACACCGCCGGCCACGGCCGCGTTGTTTAGCGCGGACCACAAGCTGGAAACCTGCGCGCTCTTGAAGTTGGACAACTGGGCCGTGGCGAAGGCTACGGTGCAGCTCGAGTAGCCCTTGCAGTAAGTAGAGCTAGCGCCGCCCAGTGCCGCCTCGAAGAACGCCTGCACCGGAGCCTGCGCAGCCGCCAACGTGGCGGGGCAGGGGTAAGAAGCGCCGCACAGCGTAAGGTACAGGTTGGCGTAGGCCTGCGCGAACGTTTGACCGCCCAGCGTCGTCATGTAGGGCACTGCATCCAGGTTGATTTCCATGAAGTCGTTTCGCGAGATCCGGCCGATGTAGCCCACTTCCATCGTCATGTGGTTGGAAAGCTGGCGCTGCACCGAGACGGTCACGTTATCGGTCCGGTTGGGGCGGTAATTGGGATCGAGCGCCGTGGCGTCACCCGCGTTGGGGTTGGTCCCGCCGGGGTAGTACGGTTGCGCCAAAGTCGTCGACGCCGTCGGCAGCGGCGCCACGTTCCCGTCAACGCCGATGCGGAACGCATTGGCCGGCGTCGTCTGACCCGATCCCAGGCACTGCCCCTGGATGTTGGGGCCTTGGCAGGTCACGCTCTGAAGCATGCCTGGGCCCAGCAACGGCACCAGCACCTGGTTCACGCCATTGATGCGCCCGTAAATCCGCCCGTAGCCAGCGCGAATCACGGTCTTGCGGTCGCCGAACAGCTTCCCGAGAAGCCCGTCGCTGAACGAAGGATTCCACGCCGCGGAGACGCGGGGGCTGAACTGCCCGTAGAACGGATTGTACGGATACTTCAATCCCTTGCCTACGTTCGGCACCAGCGCGAATCCCAGCGTCGGATCGTAATTCGACCCCGCCAACGCCGCCTTCTCCCGCTGCGCGATGTAGCTGTTGAAAGTCACTAGGTTGTCGCTATCGTCTACCAACTCCACCTGCTTGCCGTTCAGCTCGTAGGGCGGCATTTCCAACGCGTAGGCCATCCCGTAAGTAAGCGTGAACGATGGTTTTATGTGCCAGGTGTCGCTGAAGTAAACGTTGTAATAAGGAATGACGCTCTGGTCAAAGGCCACGCTGCCCACCGGCTGCAAAGTCAGGCTTGAGCCCGCGCGCGTGTACGCCACCTGCGTTTGCGGCACGATGCCCAGCACTTCGCTGTACAGATTCTCATAGGCCGCATATTGGCTGCTGGGCACGGTGCTGGGAATGTATTGCGAGTTGGTCCAGTTGTTAACGCCGTAATTCCCGGTCCAGTAGACGATCTGGTTGTTGATGCCCACGCCATTGTCCGTGCGCATGTGGTAGTCGTAGTTGCGCTGGTAGCTGCCGCCGAATTGGAACAGGTGACTGCCCTTGAGCATTGTCAAGTTGTCGGTGATCTGCTTGTCCTGCCCGTCCCAAAACCGCTGGCGGATGCACTGCGTGTTGGTGTTGTACGGCGCCAGGTCGTTCACGCAACTGGTGCCTTCAGGAGTAGTCTCCGAGATGAACGGATCGCCGAGCTCCAGGGCTCCGCCCAAACCTGAAACTTGCGGCGGGGCATTCGCCGTACCCCACTGCCAGAATTGCCGGATGTACGCGAAACGGAAATCGTTGGTAGTGTTGGACGTGATATTGGTGGTCAGGCCGGTAACCAAGTACCCGTCGATCTGGGGCCGCGGCGCGGTGGCCGCCGGCGTGCCGAGCGTGTCGCCAGGCAGCACGCCGCCGATGTCCACCTGGTTGGTTGTCAGGCTGACCAGGCGCGTGTAGCGGTAGCTGGTCATCCAGCGCCATTTCGCGCCGAAATCGTGGTCGATGCGGCCAATGTAGTTGTTGGTGGTCAGTGGGGCCCGGATCTGCGAGAGGAAACCAATTACGTTGTAGCCGTCGCCGCTCCCATAGTTCGGATCGTTGCCCACCGGCAACTGCGAATTCCAGATCTTGCTGATCACAGGGTTCATGCCGAGACCGCGAGGATCGAGGCCCGATGGGGCGACAGTTACGCCGTTAACCATCACGGGAGTATTGGTCAGGTTGTATGGCACGTAGGTACCGTTGGAACCGGCGATTTGGATCACCCCTTCCCGCAGCGCGGCCGTTGGCACCGGGTGTTCGTAGGTACCCACGTTGGGGAAGCGCATCCCTTCATAGTTGAAGAACGCGTACCATTTCCCCGCTTTGGAGTTGAAGGGCGTGATCGGCCCGCCGATGCTCCCGCCGAACCGCTCGCGGTGGTTGGAAGGCAGCGGCGTATAGCCGAGGTTGCTCAAATCGCAAGTCTGCACCTTGGGATTGCAAGCCGTGTGGTTGTTGGTCCAACTGTTGGCTGCGCCGACGTCGGTCGCGAAGTAGTAGTCGTATAGGGAGCCGTGATATTTGCTGGTGCCGCGCTTGGTCACCATCTGCACGCTGCCGCCGGTGGAGTTATTGAAATCCGCCGTCTGGCCGAACACACCGACTCTCACTTCCTCGACGCTCTCCACCGGCGTCGCCACCACACCCGAAGCCACACCGCCCGTCTGCGTCCCGCCCAGACCGGTGAAATTGGTCTGGTAGCCGGCAGTGTTGCCCGCCATATCGTCGCTCACGTTGCCGCCGTCCAGCATGTAGGTGTTCTGGTCGTTGAACGCGCCCGCGATAAACCCGCTCGAACTACCCCAGCTCGATGCCGCCGGGGTCACCGCCGGTTGCAAGAGGATCAGCGTCGTAACGTCGCGCCCCAGATTCGGCAAGTTCTGAATGGAACTCCCGGAAATCGTGGTGCCGACCGTCGAGGTGGTGGTTTGCAGCTCCGCCCCGACCGATGCGGTCACCTCCACCGTAGTGCTGGTGCTGCCTAATTCCAGCGTCGCATTCACCGTGATCGTGGTACTCACCTCCACGTGCTGCGATGCCACCCGAAACACGCTGAATCCCTGCTTGGTGAACGTCAGGCTGTAATCCCCCGGCGGCACGTTCACAAAAACGTACCGGCCGGCCACGTTGGTGTTCGCGGTCAGCACCGCATTTGTCGATAGATCCGTGAGCTTGACTACCGCCTCCGGAACCCTCGCGCTCTGCTGGTCCGTCACAATGCCAGTGACGGTGCTGGTTGAAGTCGCTTGTGACCACGCCGGCACAGTGCTGAGACATAGCAGTACTCCCAGCAGAATGACCGGTAGTCCAAGTAAAAACCGGAACGTTCCAAAACGAGAGAGCATGTAACCACCTCTAGGAAAATAGGCCCAACTGCGCGAAACTCCCCGGCGGCCCGGCCGCCAGACAAGAATCCACTAGAAACAGCGGGCCGGTGGTTATCGACCTGGTACGATCATTACCCTGGCATTTGGGACAGCCGCACCCGACACGCCGGTAATCGTGCCGGCCATGCTACCGGTTGTCATGGTTTGGCTGAACCAACCGTGCGCCGAACCGACCGGCGCCGCAGCCAACTCGAGGATGGCTAACCAGCAACTGCTGCGACGAGAATTCCCCCGGATGCACCGCCGTTTCTAAAAACTCATTGCGTATCCCTGTTTGTCGGCTTAGCGCGTGAAACGAGGATCCGACTAACCCCGAATTATCCGCTCCAGAATCCATACCCACAAGAGGGTGGTGACATCCGCTTCGGATCTGCCCCCTGATGAGTAAGACAACACCGGACTGGGGTGTTTCCCGGAACTGGATTGCAAGAGTATGCCACAGCCCCATTAAAATGACAAGGGGAAAAAGGTCTAAATATCGCGCTTCGATAGAAGTGTCCGTTTGCCGGCAGTCTGTCCTCGGGTCTGAGCGGGGACCTGGGCCGCCGGACCGAGGCGCCGGGGAACACCCGCCACTGCAACGGGAAGCGCAGCATGGTAGGGGGATGGCGGCCCTCACGTTTGCGTGGGGCGGTATTCGTTGGGTCGTTTCAGAGCTTCCCCGTTACTCGCGTCAGATCCGCCGAGCGCGCGATTTCCTTGCCGTCCGAGAACACGCGCAGGCCCTTGCCCTGGCGGAACTTTGCGCCGGGATTGTCAGCCTTTGCAGATGCCGGGCGAGCCACCCCGGCGAAGGAATTGCGCGCCGCGGAGCAGGACGGTTCGGTCACTCTAGCCGCACGTTATCGAGCTCGAACGCGAACGTTCCCGTCTTGGGCCCGGCAGACCAGACGATTGCCATGATGTCGCTGCCATCCAGGTCGCCAAAACTGGCGAAGGTCAGCGTGAACCGCTTCCACTCGGGTCCGGCGACGAAGGTCTGCGTCGCGGGCCGATATCCCAGGCGCTGCGAGAAAATCATGACTTGATAGGTTTGGCCATCGCCCTTGGCCCAGAATTGAATGGCCTTTCGCGCGGAGAGATTCACCGGCGTCATCGGCGTCGGGCCGGGCGAAAACATCACGCCGGACCACGGGTACGCAAAACCCGGCATCACTTCTCCCGTCACTCGCAGAGCGTGCTTGCTTCCTTCCGCCCCGCCGGGAACAACCTCCAGTTTCGCCACCGACTTCCCTCCGGTTATTTGGTCGGTCGAGAGAGTCCAGCCGGCGCCGAACCTCGACTGTGGCGCACCTTCCTGCTCGAAGTCGCTGATCCAGCCGGATTCCGATCCCGCTGGCAGTGCTCCATTCTTCGCTCTTGCCTGGTCTTCCGTCTGTTTGGCGGCCAATGCCTTCCAACCTTCACGGTCAATCGCGTGCCCAGCCTTCCAAACGGCCAGGATGTCGCGCGTCCGTCGGATATCGCTGGTAGGGTCGCCACTGACCAGCACTAGATCCGCCCTCTTACCGGCAGCGATCTGGCCGCGGTCGTCCAGATGGAACGATGCGGCGGTCGCGGCAGTGGCGGCGTGCAATGCTTCGACCGGGGTGAGGCCGGCGTGCACCAGCAATTCCAGTTCGCCGTGGATGCTGGCGCCTTGCGTCGTGCCTGGGTTGCCGGCATCGGTGCCGGCCAGGATCGGAACATGCGCCGCCTTCAGTTGCCGTACCGCTTCATTGGCGCCATCACAACTCAGTTTGGCAGGCAGCTTGAAGCGGGCTTTCATGGCTGCAACCTCGGAGGGGAGCAGGTAAGGCTTGATCCGCGAATCGTCAGCCAGGTCCGAATCGAAGTTGGTGGCGCACATGGTGTTCAGGACAGTCAGCGTGGGGACCACAAAAATGTGATGCGCCGCGGCGATCCTGCCGAAATCCGGCGCAGACGCAGGCCCGATGAACAGGTGCGCCAAACCATCCGCGCCTGCGTCGATGGCATCCAGCGCCTGCTGCAGGGAGCCGATGTGCACCACCAACAGTTTGCCCCGCTTATGCGCGGCATCGGCCAGCGCCTTCAAGACCTCTTTGCTTAGCGTGGGCCTCGGCTTTTCCACCCCATATTCGGTGGAGTCGTCATAGATCGCCTTGATGTAGTCCGAACCTTCGGCAATCCGGGCATCCACCCATGCCTGCGCCTCCTCCGGCCGCGTCAGCGTGGGAACGGCGATGCCGTATTCCGTGCCATGGCCTCCAGGGGAGGTGGCCAGATAGCCTGCCGACCGGAGATCGGCGGAATCGAGCAGCTTTCCTTCCCGCTGCTCTTTCTTGATGCGGCCGGCCGTGGCCGGATCGGTGAACATATCGAGGTCGGTGGTCACTCCGAAGACCGGCGCCTGTTGAAGCAAGGTTTCCGCGATGGTGTGGGTATGGGCGTCGATCAGACCCGGAAGGAGCGTCTTCCCAGTGCCGTCAATGACGGTTGCATCGGCAGGGCGCGGGATATTCGCTGCTACGGATCGAATAAGGCCGCCCTCTACCAGGATGGCGCTGTTTTCGAGGACGCGGGTTCCATCAAACACTCGTACGTGCTCGATCAAAATCGGCTTAGATGTGGATTGCGCGATGGCGAGCGTCGCGAAAACCGTGCAGGCGATCGGGACGGAAAGTGTGCGGTTCATGATGCGGATTACCTCTGGATCCAGGCTCGCATAAATGCGGAGATTCAGGTAGTGAAGCGTGTCAGCGGCCGGCGGTGACAAACGTCATGTTCAAACCGTGACGGCGCGCCGCGTTCTACGGCGGCGAGAACATCATTCGCAGTGAAAACTGACCCGGACTCCCGCGCGGAAGGCCACCGCCGAAGGCTCAGTTTGGCGTAATCCCCGCCTGAACAGCATCGACGACTCCGTTACTGGCCGCTAAGAGCGAGCACCGAGCCACATTGCGGGGAATCGTCTCATAATCTCCCTGTTACTCGCGCCAGGTCGGCCGAGCGCGCGATTTCCTTACCGTCGGAGAATACGCGCAGGCCCTTGCCCTGGCGGAACTTTGCGCCGGTCTTATCCCACAACACCGTCACCAGCCGCCCGTGGTACAGGAGGTTGTCGAGGCAGAACCAATCCCACTGGCCGGCGGGGAGCAGTGGGTTGACCTCGACGGTGTCGTCGGCGCGCGGGCGTAAACCGGCCAGGCCGGTGATCACCAGGTCGCAGAAGGTGGAGTGGTTGTAATAGTCGCCGCGGCCGTAATAGGTCTTCTTGCGGATTTTGTCGGCGCGCGCAATCCACTCGCCGGTCAGGGGATTCAAGTTTTCGTCGATGAACGGAATCACGCGGCCGTCGTCCAGCTTCAGGTGCTGGCTCTTCACGTAGATCTCGAGCGTCCGGAAATAGTCGTCGCGGGTGATGGCGTTCTGGTGGTAACCGTTGAGCACGTTGGCCAGGGCGCGCAGCGTGATCGAGGTGGCGAACGGCCAGCTTGGACCGTTCCACTGGCAATCGTCGCCGGAATAGAGGAGGGCGAAATCCTTGTGGCGCCGCTCGGCGGTGGTGGGTCCGTAGGGGGCGTAAAACCCCTGGGGATCCATCAATTGCTTCCAGGCGATTTCGTAGCCGGCGCGGCCATCGGGCAGGTCGAAGTACCAGGGAGTGTAGCCGATGTTCTCGCGCACATTGGCGAATTCGCCCGATGGCAGGCGGGTTTCGAAGAACGCGGCGTCCTGGTTCCACAGACGGTCCTCGACCAGTTGTTTGAGCCGCGCGGCCTTGTCGCGGTACACGCGGGCCACGGCGTCCTGGGCCGCCATGCCGGCGATGGTGGCGATGGCTTGGGCATTGCCGTACATATAGCTGTTGATGCTGGGCCGGATGTTCTCGACGTGGCGGCCGCCGCTGATGGAGCTTTCCATGCCGTCGGAAACGTCGCGCTGCCAAAACAGTCCGCTGGGCGTCAGGCGCTCGCGCTCCCAGGCCGCCCAATCCTCCAGCAGCGGGTCGAGGTAACTTACTAGCGGATCGCGCCGGTAGTGGACCAGATAGGCATCGTAGACCGCCGCGGCGGTCCAGCCGCTGAACTGGTGCAGGTTTTTGCGGATGCCGCCGTTCTCGCCGGTGCGCAGCCAGAAGTGGATGTCCCCTTCGATGAATTGCGGGTCGTGCAACCAGCGGCCCTCGGCGATGTGGTGCCCCAGGGCGCAACTCAGCGCGTTGAACTCCGACGCGTGCTGGACCGGCTTGAGGAATTCGGTGATCAGGAAACCGGCGGGGGTTGGCTTGATGTGCTTGCGATAGGTCCACCAGCGGTAGTAGTAAATCTGTTCGAGATCGCCGTCGGGACAGGTGAAAAAGGGAATATTGGCGCGCAGAAACTCCCACGCGCGCGCATCGGGGATGTAGTTGACCACTTCCTCCTTGGCCATGCCGTTGAAGCCGTCAACGTAGTGACGGAATGCGTCGGCCTCTAGGACAAAGGGACGGCGTGGCTCGGCATCGGCGGCGTGCGCGGTCTTCCAGAGCGCGGCGCCGGCGAGGCGGAGGAAGTTCTTGCGGGTCATCAAACGCTAGTATGACACCCGAAAACCGTTGAGGAACTCCAGCAGGTCCGCTTGGTAATCGCTCACCAGATTCCTTCCGGTGTAAGTGAGAACCTGGACCGCGCCGGCCTGGCTGCCGTAGTAGTAGCCGAGGTAAGTGACCGGTATGCCGTTGACGGTGGCGTCCACGGTCTGGAACCAGACGTCGACCCCGCCGACGCGGCGCTTCTGCTTGAGGGTCAGGCGCGCGCTGGGGTCCTGCTTGCGAATATTGGCCAAGGCGATGTCGGCGATGCTGTCGGTGGGGATGGCGGTGCGCTCGGCGATGACCACCGCGTATCCGTCGCCGCGGACCAGCTTGAATTCAAACCGGCTGGGGTCGGAGGTTGGGGTTTGCTTCCATTTGGAGGGGTCGTAGCGCACGCTCATACGCCCGTCCAGAATCGGCAGGATGCCGGGAGCGCTCCCGGCGGCCGGCGGGTTGGGCGCGGTTGGCGTGGATGCTGCGGCTGGCCGGTCGCCCGCGTCGCCGGAGCCAGTGGCTTGCATCACCACTTTGACAAAGGCGGGGATGGCCTCGCCGAAGCCTTTGACGAAGGATTCGATAGTGGTCTTGACGACTCCGCCGGTGAAGTCCAGGTCGGCCTCTAGAGTGGCGCCTCCGTCGGTATCCATGTAAGCGCGGGTGAAGCGATGGGTGCGGTTCCACTCGTTCATGGCCGCGGGGGTGACCTTGTCGGACAGGGCCAGTTGCAGTTCCATGAAGGCGGTGTGGCTGTCCAGGCTGACCTTGTAGGTGGCCAACTGGAAGTTGAAGACCGTGGACTTCTCGCCGGGGCGTTCGGTGACCTCCAGCCCCATCCCTAGCAGGATGGTCTTCACCTTGGCGGGAGCCACTTCGGTCCAGACCTCGGCCCCAAGCATGGCCATTTGGGCTTGCGCCAGCGGCGCCGCAAGGAGGACCGCGGCGGCTACGGTACGGAGCGTCATAGAATCCAACTTTCTGCTGCTGGGTTAGGAAGACGGAGCCCGATGGTGGCGAAGGTGGGGGTCGAACCCACACGCACAGTGAAGTGCGCCAGATTTTGAGTCTGGTGCGTCTGCCAGTTCCGCCACTTCGCCACGGCTGACGGTTCCATTCTAGCATTTGGCAGGGGCATGCTTCGATCCGCGCAGCCGTTCCCGTGGACCGCTCCCTCAGCTCAGGGAGCGGTTTCCGCGATCCAGACAGAAGCCCGCCGTCGTAAAAGTTTACGGCGGTACGTTATTATTCGGGCCTTTAACTATTGAAATACCTTGATCCAGGCACGGAGATGGTACACAATCTATCCGGGGTTTCGAAGGATCACCCCGATGGAGGCTTGGGAGTTGCGGTCGGCTTATTCCTATTGAGGAGGCTCATGCGGATCAAACGGAAGAACTTTGCCCGGTTGGCATCGATTTCGGCTCTCGGCGCGGGTGCGTTGGGGGTGGCCGGAGGCACCGCCGAAGCGGGCACCATCACTTACCACCCCATCGGCGTCACGATTGGACCGGATGGCTCCAAATCGTATATAGGCAGCTTGCTGGGGGCTCCTGCTTTCGCGCTTCTCAGGTCGACGATGAACTCGGCGCAGTTGGGTACTTGGATGGTGGGTATCGCGGGCTCCCAATTGCGGGAGAGTGCAGGGGGCTACCTGAGGATTGTGGGCGCCGGCCAGAAGTGGAACACCGTCGGCGGACCCTTTGGGGGTACGGCCTTCATCGCAAAGCGGGGTTTCATGAGGGTCCCGCATACGGTTGAGGGTTCGTTCACCACCGTTTTGTCGCATGGGGGCATCCCTACGATTAACATGGTTAAGTTCCATGTCACGTACACCACCTCCTTTCACGTCAACGGCAACGGCAGCTTTACCGATGGGTACGCCCTGTTCACATTTCAGAACAGCGGGAAAACCCTGTACGGCTGGTTGGAGTTAAGCAACTCCGTGTCCACGACCTCGGGACCGGACGTCACGTTGGTGGGCGTGGCCTACGACAGCAGCGGCAACCCGATCGCGGCCGGCGACACCGGCACTCCCGAGCCCTCCACCATGGCTCTGACCGGTCTGGCTGCCCTGGCTTTGGGCGCTGCCGGACTGCGGCGGTGGCGCGGCGCGCGCAAACCAGCCGCATGAGCCGCGGATCAAGGACTCGCTCCCGGGTAGTCCCGGCAACCAGTGAGGATGCCGATTCGGGTCAAAAAGAAGAACGTCGCGCGATTGGCATCGCTCTCGGCCCTCGGCGCGGGTGCGCTGGGCGTAGCCGCAGGCACCGCCGAAGCGGGCACGATTGTCTACCAACCCCTGGGCACTACGGTGGGAATCGATTACAAACCGAAGACAACCATCGCTTTTCCGGGCGGCGCCCATATAGCCGTTTCGGGGCAGTACTTCGCGGCGACTATTTTTAACCCGCGGCGGTGGTTCCTGGAGGCAACGGGAGCGCCAGCCGCGGAGTTCGTTTTCGCGGGTACCGTCGGCTCCTTGGGTATGCTGTACGGCTTTGGTCCGGGAAGGAACGCTAGCACGGTTAAGGCTGCCTCGGCGACCCAAGGCCTTCTTGCGGAACGGCTCAAATGGCCTGCCACGACACTTTGGTGGGGCGCACCGCCCTACGGCTTCCCGTTGCCGGCCCAGGAGTACCTGATGTTCGCGTTCGTCGATAGCGGGAAGTAGCTGTTCGGCTGGTTGGATTTGAGCCTCGCCATCACCGATACCTCGGGACCGGACGCCACCCTGATCGGCTATGCCTACGACACCAGCGGCAACCCGATCGCGACTGGCGACGCCGGCACTCCCGAGCCCTCCAGCATGGACCTGACCGGTCTGGCCGCCCTGGTTTTGGGCGCCGCCGGACTGCGGCGGTGGCGCGCCGCACGTAAGAACGCCGCATGAGCCGGCTCCTTCTGGTCGGTTGGGACGCGGCCGATTGGAAGGTGATCGATCCGCTGCTGGCCAAAGGTGAGATGCCGCACCTCGCCCACCTGCTCGCACAGGGCGTCCGCGGCCCGGCTGGCGCGCTTCCTGGGCGAGCCCTTCGACGCCCAAGCGGCGGCCGCCGCCATCGAACCCTCCCTGCGCCGGCAAGGTTCACAGTCGACGGTTCATGGCCAACGCGCCGATACTCGGGCGTGACGGTAGACTGTCAACTGTCAACTGTCAACTGTGAACTCCAGCCCCCTTTCCCATCGTTATACTCAAAAGAAAGACATGAGTACCGAATTGGTTTTGCCCGACGAGCGGACGCGCCGGTCTCCGCTCCATCAGGCCACGGAACAACGCCTGACGCAGGCGCGGCGGCTGGCCCAGGCCGTCGAACGGTGCGCCGCCGCACTGTGGCGGCAGCGCCATCCCGATGGCTACTGGTGCGGCGAACTGACGGCCGATTCCACGCTGGAGTCCGACTACATTCTGCTCCAGCTCTGGCTGCACCCGGCCTCGGCGGACACGGCGCCGTGGTCTCCGCCGTCGCGGGCGCGCATCGACAAAGCCTGCGGTTTTATCCTGGCGCGGCAACTGCCCGACGGGGGCTGGAATATTTTCCCGGGCGGCGCGGCGGAAGTGAATGCCACGGTGCGCGCCTACACCGTGCTGAAGATCGCCGGGCACGATCCCCAATCCGGCTACATGGCGCGCGCCCGCCAGCGAATCCTCGCGCTGGGCGGACTTCAGGCTTGCAACAGTTACACCAAAATCAATTTCTCGCTGTTCGGACTGTATCCGCGCAAATTCGCGCCGTCGGTGCCGCCCGAACTGGTGCTGGTGCCGGGCGATCTGCTGTACGAAATGTCGTCCTGGACGCGGGCCATCATCGTCCCGCTGTCGATCGTTCAGGCCATCGGCATTACCCGGCCGACGCCCGGCAACGTCAAGGTGGAGGAGCTGTTCGTCCCCGGAAAACGCCTCTCGCTGCCCAAACGCGACGCCGCCGGCCTGGTGTTCAACCAGGTGGACCGCGCGGTCAAGGTCTGGGAGAAGCTGGGACTGCGGAATATCCGCGCGCGCGCCATCCGCGAAGCCGAACGCTGGATGCTGGAACGCACCCGCTATGCCGACGGCCTGGGCGCCATCTACCCGTCCATGATGTACCTCATCATGGCGCTCGATTCCCTGAATTACGACCACGACCATCCGGACTTGGTGGACGCCGTCGCCAAGTTCGAGAATCTGATCATCGAAACGGCCGGCCGGTTCCAGTTCCAGCCGTGCTTTTCGCCGGTCTGGGACACGGCCATCTGCATGTTCGCCATGGGTGAGAGCGGCGCGCCCGCGCTGCCCACCGCGCCCCCGGAAGGTCTCACGCCGGCGGCCGACTGGCTGCTCTCCAAGGAAGTGCGGCGCAAAGGCGACTGGGCCATCAAGCGGCCCGACCTGGAACCGGGCGGCTGGGCCTTCGAATTCGCCAACGAGTCGTACCCGGATATCGACGACACCGCCATGGTGCTGATGGCCTTGCAGCACGCGCGCGCCGGCTCGCCGAAGCGCCAGGCGAACGCCCAGCGCCGCGCCATCGCCTGGTTGCTCGGCATGCAATCGGGGGACGGCGGGTGGGCGGCCTTCGATGTGGATAACAACTGGCGGCTGCTGAACAAAATCCCGTTCGCGGACCACAACGCCATGTTGGATCCCACCTGCCCGGACATCACCGGCCGCGTGCTGGAAGCCTTGCGCCGCAGCGGATTGCCCGCCACGCACGAGGCCATCGTGCGCGGGGTGCGCTTCCTGCTGCAATCGCAGGAACGCGACGGGTCGTGGTTCGGCCGCTGGGGCGTCAACTACATTTACGGGACGTTTCTGGCCATGCGCGGCCTGCGCGCGGCGGGGCTGCCCGCCGACCACTCGGCGGTGGAGCGCGGCGCGGAGTTTTTGATGTCGGTGCCGAACCGGGATGGCGGATGGGGCGAGAGCTGTCTGGGTTACGACCAGAAGCGCTTCGTGCCCGCCGCGTCCACGGCCAGCCAGACGGCCTGGGCGCTGCTCGGACTGGCGGCCGCGGGGAAGCGCGATCTGCCTGTGGCCCAGCGCGGCGTGGAGTACCTGCTGGAGACCCAGAAGCCGGACGGCACCTGGTCCGAAGCGCTGGCCACCGGCACCGGTTTTCCGGGGGTTTTCTACCTCACCTATCACATGTATCGCAACTATTTCCCGTTGCTGGCGCTGGCCGCGTTCGGACGGTAGGTATGGCGGCGTTATCGATTGCGCCGGCTTGCGAGGAATTCCTTTAGATCATGACGCCCACCACCGTGCTGCTGGCCGATCCGATCAGCCGGGAACACCTGGCCGGGCGTTCACACCCGGAGTGTCCCGAGCGGTTCGACGCGGTGCTGGAAGGGCTGCGCGGAGCCGGGTTGCTCGACCGGCTGGACCGCGTCGAGCCGCGCGCCGCTACCATGGACGAACTGCTGCTGTGTCACACGTCCGGCTACCTGCGCACCGCGCGCCGCGACATCGCCTCGGGTGCGCCGCGGCTCAGCACCGGCGATACGGCGATCGCGCCGAATTCCTGGGAAGTCGCCGAGCGGGCGGCGGGAGGCGTGCTCAACGCCGTGGATGCGGTGGCCGAGGGCCGCGCGCGCAACGCGTTCTGCGTGGTCCGTCCGCCCGGCCATCATGCCAATGCCACGCGCGGGATGGGCTTCTGCCTGTTCAACAACGTGGCGCTGGCGGCGCGCTACGCCCAGCGGAAACACGGGCTGGAGCGGGTGTTGATTGTGGATTGGGACGTCCACCACGGCAACGGCACGCAGGATATCTTTTACGCCGACCCGAGCGTCTTCTTTTTCAGCGTCCACCAGTGGCCGCTGTATCCCGGCACCGGCCGCGCCGGCGAAACGGGAGCGGACGGGGCGGAAGGAACCACCATGAATTTCCCCTTCCCGCCGGGATCCGGACGGCGCGAGATCCTGGGCGCGGTTCGCGACACGCTGCTCCCCGCGGCCAGGGAGCATCGGCCCGACCTGGTGCTGGTATCCGCCGGATTCGATTCCCGCGCCGGAGACCCGCTGGGCCGCTTCACCCTCACCGACGGAGATTTCACGGCGTTGACCGAAGCGGTGATGGAGATCGCCGGCCATTCCGCCGGCGGGCGGCTGGTATCGGTGCTGGAGGGCGGGTACAATCGGGCGGGCCTGGCGTCGGCGGCCGCGGCGCATGTGGCGGCGTTGAGCCGGTGAGTGGCTGACTTCCGCAATACAGCCGCAGACCCTGGGGCGTTTGTGGGGCGGGCGATTGGCGTGCGCTCGCCTGCGCTGCAAGGCAGCGATGCCGCAACGAGATTGCGTGGGATTGGGCAGGGTAACTTCCGGCGCGACCCAGGCTGCCGGCGTTGGGCGGTCGTGTGCAAGCGCGAACAGGCCGGTTACCAACCGGCCGCAGGTTGCCAACCTGCCCCACAAAATCGTCGCAAGCTGCGAAGGCTTCGAGGGGCAGTAGTCGGCATTTTTCCCTTGCGGGTTTCCGAACAGATGCGCCATATTGGAATTGGCGTCGGAAGAATCGTGTAGAGCGCATTGCAGGACGATAGTCACAGAACCGCTGGGGTTGGCGCGAAGGCCGGTCCGGCGCCGTTCTCCGTGTCTGGCGCGAGAGCGTTGCGATGGCGGATAACCTCCTGTTCTTTACCGAGCTGTTGGGCATGGCGGTGCTGGACCTCAAGGGTCGCCGCATCGGCAGGGTGAAAGACGCCGCCCTGGTGCCTCTGGTCCACGCCTCCCGAATCGACCGCTTCCTGGTGACCGGCGGCCTCACCTGGCTGACCATCCGCTACGATCAAGTCCGTTCCATTTCGCTCGAAAAGGGGCTCTCCCTCAGCGACGAGGTCCTCACGCCCTACCACGACGACGAGTATATGCTGCGGATTGGGCGGGATCTCCTGGACCAGCAGATCATCGACGTCACCGGACGCAAGGTGGTGCGGGTGAACGACGTCACCATGGAAATCCAGGCCGACGGCGCGTGCGACTGGCTGGTGGTTCTGGAAGTGGATGTCGGCCTGCGCAGCGTCCTCCGCCGCGTGCTGCAAGGCGCGCTGCCCCCACGATGGATCCGCGGCCTGCAAAAGCGGATTCCCCCGAATTCCATCCGCTGGGAGTTCGCCAACGTGGTCGAACCCGACCCGCTGCGGCGGCTGCGGCTGAATATCTCGTACCAGAAACTCGAAGGGATGCACCCCGCCGACCTGGCGGACATTGTCGAGGAACTGGCTCCGGCCGAACGCGAGGCCATCTTCGAAACCATCGACAGCGAAGTAGCCGCCGACACCCTATCGGAGGTGGAGGATCCCAAGATGCAGGCCAGCATCCTGGAAGCCCTGGAACCGGAGAAGGCCGCCGACATCGTGGAGGAAATGGCGCCCGATGAAGCCGCCGACATCCTCTCCGAGATGCAGGAAGAGACCTCGGAAGAAATCCTGGAGGAAATGGATTCGGAGCCCAAGACCGACGTCCGCGAGCTGCTCGAATTCGAAGACGACACAGCCGGCGGGTTGATGACCACCCAGTTCGTATCGCTGCACGAGAACGCCTCGGTGAACGATGCCATGGCGGCGCTCAGAGGCAACGAAGACCTGATCGACGGGTTGAACGCGCTTTTCCTGATCGATGGCGAAGAACGGTTAATCGCGGCCGTTCCGCTGGGCCGTCTTTTCCTGGCGTCCGGCGATGGCAAACTGCGCAGCCTGGCGGCGGAGACGCTGATCCAGACCAGCGTGGACCAGCCGCAGAAGCGCATCACCGAACTGTTCGACAAGTACAACCTGCTGACCTTGCCCGTGGTGGACGAGGACGGCAAGCTCGCCGGCGTGATCACCGCCGACGACATTATTTCCATATTGAGGCAGAAGTAACGGATGCGGGAACTCCTCGGCCGTTTCCGCTATCACCTGCTGATCTTCTTCGCGGTCATCGGGCCCGGTTTCATCACCGCCATGGTCGACAACGATTCCGGCGGTATCTACACGTACTCCGCCGCCGGGGCCAAGTACGGGTACCTTCCGCTCTGGACTCTGCTTCCCATCACCGTGGTGCTGATCATCGCCCAGGAGATGTGCTCGCGCATGGGAGCGGTTACGGGCAAGGGCCTGTCGGATCTCATACGCGAGGAATTCGGCCTGCGCATCACGTTTATCACGATGGCGCTGCTGGTGCTGGTCAACATGACCAACGTGATGGCCGAATTCGCGGGCGTCGCCAGTTCGCTCGAACTCTTTCATGTAAGCCGCTACGTCTCGGTGCCGTTGTCCGCCGCGGCGGTCTGGTTCCTGGTGGTCAAGGGGAATTACCGGAGCGTCGAGAAGATATTCCTGTTTTCGTGCGTTCTGTACGTGACTTACATAATTTCCGGTTTCCTGGTGAAACCCGATTGGAAAGAGGCGGCTATCTACAGCGTAAAGCCGGTCCTGCTGCTCGATTCCGGCTATATCTACATGCTGATCGGCATGGTGGGAACCACCATCGCGCCCTGGATGCAGTTTTACCTGCAGTCCGCCGTGGTCGAGAAGGGCGTCACCGCGAAGGAATACGCGGCGTCGCGCGTCGAGGTGGTGGTGGGCTGCATCATGACCGACGTGATCGCGTTCTTCATCATCGTGGCTTGCGCGGGCGCCATCTACAGCGTGGCGCCGAAAGACATCCAGGACGCCAAAGAGGCCGCCCTGGGGCTGAAGCCCTTCGGACAGTATGCCTTTCTGCTGTTCAGCGCGGGGTTGTTCAATGCCTCGATTTTCGCGGCCTGCATCCTGCCGCTCTCCACCGCCTACTCGGTCTGTGAAGGGCTGGGCTTTGAGGCAGGCGTCAATCGGCGCATTCGCGAGGCGCCCATCTTCTATTTCCTTTATACGGCACTGATCGTGGTGGGCGCCGGCGTGGTGCTGATCCCGAACTTCCCGCTGGTGCGCATGATTCTGCTTTCGCAGGTTCTGAACGGCGTGCTGCTGCCGCTGGTGCTCATCTTCATGGTCCTGTTGATCAATAAGATGGAGCTGATGGGCGAGTGGGTCAACTCGCGGTGGTTCAACCTGGTCACCTGGGCCAGCGTAATCGTCATGATCGGCCTGACTCTGGCGCAGGTAGGCATCGCGGTGAGGGGCACGCCGTAGGCGATCGGCCTTCGGTGGCTTGACTTCCCCGCCGGCTTAGTGAATTAATGGGCATTCAGTCCTGGTATTGGAGGTTGCAATGGTATCGTGTGCCGATCGACGCGCCCTCTCGCGACTTGCCCTGGCGGGCGCCATCCTCATGGCCGTGGCGCCGGGCGCCGCACAAACGCCCCGCGCCCTCGCCGCGGCCGACTACGCGCGCGCCGAGAAGTTCATGAGTTACAACACGGCGCCGCTGGTCACGCGCACCGGGGTGCGGCCCAACTGGCTCTCGGGCGATCGTTTCTGGTACCGCGTCACCACGGCGGAAGGAAGCGAGTTCGTGTTGGTGGACCCCGCGCGCGGGGTCCGCGAACCGGCCTTCGATCAAGCGAAACTGGCCGCCGCCCTCTCGACCGCGGCGGGCGGCAAGTACGATGGCGCGCACTTGCCGTTCACGGAAATCGAACTGCCGGCCGATGGCCAGTCGGTCTCGTTCCGCGTGGATGGCAAGGCATGGAAATGCGATCGGGCGGGCGCCCAGTGCGCGGCCGACGATAGTCCCGAGGCCGCCATCGCGGCCGGCGGCCGTGGCGGGCGGGGAGGGCGCGGCGGCAGAGGCGGCCGTGGTGGCGCCGCGGCCGGGGTGTTCTCTCCCGACGGAAAGACCTCGGCCTTCATCCGCGATTACAACCTTTGGGTGCGCGACGCGGCATCCGGCAAAGAAACCCAGCTCACCAGCGACGGCGTGAAGGACTACGGATACGCAACCGACAACGCCGGGTGGAGCACCAGCGAGCGTGCCATCCTGCTCTGGTCGCCCGATTCCAAAAAGATCGCCACCTATCAGCAGGACCAGCGCAAGGTTGGCGATATGTACCTGGTCGACACCACCGCCGGCCATCCCACGCTGCGCGCCTGGAAGTACCCGTTGCCGGGCGACGAAGCGGTCACGACGATCGAACGGGTGATCATCGACGTCGAGAAGGCGCGAGTAATCCGTCTGCAACTGCCGGCCGATCAGCATCGCTCCTCGCTGTGCGACGATGTCGCCTGCCGGGGAGGCGAATGGAGCGACGTGCAGTGGAGCCCGGATGCAACCCACCTGGCCTTCCTCTCCACTTCGCGCGACCACAAGCGCGAGCAACTCCGCATCGCCGACGCCACTACTGGCGCGGTGCGCGAGGTGTTCGAGGAATCCGTTCCCACGTACTTCGAGTCGGGGAACGGCCGCGTCAACTGGACCTACCTTCCGGCGTCGGGCGAGTTCATATGGTTTTCCGAGCGGTCCGATTGGGGCCATCTGTACCTTTATGACCTGGCTAGCGGAAAACTGAAGAACCCGATCACCGGCGGCAACTGGAACGTGACGCAGATCGTGAAGGTGGACCAGGAGAATCGCGCGATCTACTTCCTGGGTGTCGGGCGCGAGAAAGGCGATCCTTATTTCATTCACTTCTATCGGGTGGGATTCGACGGCGGGAACCTCGCGCTTCTGACTCCGGAGGACGCCAATCACGAGGTCCAGATCTCGCCCTCCGGCCGTTACTTCGTCGATACTTACTCGACGCCGGATACGCCGCCGGTCGCCGTGGTCCGCGACGATACCGGAAAGCCGCGGGCCACGCTGGAGAGGGCCGATATCTCCAAGCTTGTGGCCGCCGGATGGAAGCCGCCGGTTCCTATCAAGGTCAAAGCCCGCGACGGCGTAACCGATCTCTACGGTCTCATGTTCCAACCCACGAATCTGGACGCGTCCAGGAAGTATCCGATCGTCAACCACATTTATCCCGGGCCGCAAACCGGGAGCGTGGGGAGCCGCAGTTTCTCGGCCGCGCGCGGCGATACTCAGGCGCTGGCGGAACTCGGGTTCGTGGTGGTGGAGATAGACGGCATGGGCACGCCATGGCGGTCGAAGAAGTTCCACGATGCGTATTTCGGCAACCTGGGCGACAGTACCCTGCCCGATCAAGTGGCTGGAATGAAGGAACTGGCCCGGCGGTATCCGTACATCGACATCGACCGGGCCGGCATCTACGGTCACTCGGGTGGCGGCTATGCCGCCGCCGGCGCCATGTTCCGCTATCCGGATTTCTTCAAGGTCGGCATCTCCGAGGCCGGGAACCACGACAACCGGGAATACGAAGACGATTGGGGAGAGAAGTGGCAGGGGTTGCTGGAACGGAAGCCCGACGGCTCCACGAACTACGACAACCAGGCCAATCAGCTCGTGGCCAAGAACCTCAAAGGCCACCTCCTGCTGGCGCACGGCACCATGGATAACAACGTGCCGCCCTACAACACTTTGCTTGTAGTGAACGAGTTGATCAAAGCGAACAAGGACTTTGACCTGCTGTTGCTGCCCAACCGGACACACGGCTTCGGCAACGAGGCATACATGGTGCGCCGCCGCTGGGACTACTTCGTTCGCTACCTCCTGGGAACCGAGCCGCCGCAGGGCTACGAATTGAAACCCCCCACCGGAGGCGGCCGCGGCGCGCCGGGCCAGTAGCCGCCCCGGTGGGAAGAACTAACCGGTCATTGGGACTCGATCACGGGCAGGCTGGAGGACGCCAGCACAGCTCCGCCCGCGGACTGGTACTGCAGTTGAATCGAGTAGCCCGGCTGATCCACCCGCGGCAAGGTGACTGAACAAGGCGACGCCGCACAGGTTGTCGACGCGGTGGTTCCAAAAGGAGTCGTGACCGCCACCACCACTTTCGCGGCATTCGCAACACTGGCGAGAGAGAAGGCGATATAGACCTGCTGCGCGGCGCTCGAGAGTGCGCCGCCCAGGCGCACGGCGGGCCACGACGAGTAGTCCCCAAAACCAAAAAATTGGCCAAACCACTTCGGTTGTGGAGTTGTCGCCGAAAGCCACCATCCACCGCCATTGACATCCAGGTCCCACCCTGTCAGGTAGTTCCCTCCCCTCGTCACGGAGTTATTGCACGGCGCGCTGCATGGAACATTTGGATTCGCCCACATCTGGTTATACAGCGCATCGGTGGCGGCCTTTGTGGCGCCATCTTGGTTGTATTGGTAAGTCAGGAACCATCCTCCAGGACCTTCCGCGGAGTACCCTATGGACTCCACGATGCTGAGCGCCCTGCTGCAGACTTCATTGCTTGCGGCAATAGGGCTCACACAGTTCGTAAAATCCACGCCATAGTTGAAGCCGTTCGTGTCCGTCCGAAATGCCTTGTTCAGCAAGAAATTTGTCGAAGCATTGAGGGCTAATGCCCGGGCATAAGCCCCATCGGTAGAGTCGCCCGAATCGGTCAAAGCCATCGCCGCATAGTGCATGGTTCGCGCGGCGATACCCATTGCGTACCCGTCGACTCCCCAGCCCACATGGCCATCGTCCATCGAAATCTCGTAACCACACGCCGGGCAAGAGGCGCCGGTATAGGCTGTCGTGAGCGTCAGGTGGGTGCTGTCCGTGCAGGATGCGATAAGATATGCCGAGGCGTCCCCGCCGGCATTGGTTGAGGGAAACGTACCCGGCGCAATGTGCCAGAACCAGATCGCCAATTCGTAGGGTGCGTAGATTTGGTAGGTTGGTATAGTCGTGCAGTTCCAGGCAGTCCCGGTTCCGACAACCGCCGTCGAACCGTTGGTGAGAGTGACGCTGGTCCCCGATTGTAAGGAACTGCCGTATGAGCCGCAGCAGGCATCGGGAGTCAGCCATCCGCCATCCGCACTCTGCCCGGTATAGTAATAGTTCCAGGAACCCGTGGGACTCACGAGGTTCTTCAGGACCACAGCCGCCGCCTGGGCGTAGCTGGAATTTGTCTGGCCGGCGACGTATGTCGAGAGATTGTATTGAGTCGTATCCGTGTCCATGGCGAGCACGTAGGCCAGGGTTGCCATCATATATCCTGACTCTCGGGCGTCTCCCACGCTGTTCTGGTTGCCCGAAAGCTGGTACATCATTTCCGCAGCGATGCGGTGCAAGCCGGTTGTCATATTCACCAAGGGAGAGTCGAGGGAACGTAGCCACAGGCCGAGATTGGATTGAGCCCGGGACGGAAACCCGAATCCCAATTCGTCATTGTATGTCTCCGCATAACCCTGATCCAGAAATGGATTGAAATAAAATGTGTCGGCAAGCTGGCGGGCGGCGAGTAAATACGTATCGATACCGGATCGCAGATACAGAAGGTAGTATCCGACTACATTGTCGTAGTA
>Ga0326728_10002771_pt1 | contig 57218 bp, 55 predicted proteins | sample MB3enrmetagenome_FD_207602 | JGI IMG/M metagenome (GOLD analysis project Ga0326728, IMG submission 207602) | Lab enriched peat soil microbial communities from McLean, Ithaca, NY, United States - MB31MN | ecosystem: Environmental > Terrestrial > Soil > Wetlands > Peat | place: USA: New York... | reverse complement strand
ACCGATCGCGTCAGCCTGGAGGAGATTCCCGAGGAGAAGCAGCCGGTCGAGGAGTTGGTGCAGGAGGCATTTCAGCAGCGGCCGGAACTCGAACAGGCGGTGCTGACGCTGCGCAACGATGAGATCACGCTCAAGGGCGCGCGCAATGCGCTTCTGCCGCAGTTCGATGTCTACGGTTATCTCGCGGGGCAGGGAATCGCAGGCTCCATCAATCCGAACTGCAGTGTTGAGTTTTATGGACCGGAATGCACATCCGGGATCTCCAATGGCTATGGAACCGCAGCCCAGAATGCCTTCAACAACTCGGCCCCCGACAAGGGCATCGGGTTCAACCTGACGATTCCCATTCGCAACAGGTACAACCAGTCGGTACAGGCGCGGTCGCTGATGGAATACCGCCAGGCGGAGTTGCGGCTGGAGCAGCTTTACACGCAGATTCGCATGCAGGTTGTGAATGCCCAGTTCGCCCTGACCAACGACCGGGCGCAGGTTCAGGCCTCGATCGCGGCCAGGGATTATAGCCAGCAAAGCCTGGAGGACGAGCAGAAGAAGCTGCGGCTGGGCGCCTCCACCACGGCGCTCGTCCTGGCGCAACAGCGCAGCCTGGCCTCGGCGGAAAACACCCTGATCGCCGCGCAGGCAACCTATGCCAAGGACCGCGCGAGCCTGTATCAGATTCTGGCCTCGACCCAGAAGCACTACGGCATCAACCTGAACGAGGCGGCGACAGGGGATGTGAAGACCACGCCTCTGGTGCCGGGGCTGGAGCCCGCCAAGCTGGACAATGTGCCATCGACGACTCCGCCGGCCATTAAGTAGTACGACAGAATCAAGCTTAAGATGAAGCCCGCCCAGCTGCTGAGAAAGCCGGACGGGCTTCTTGCTTTCAGCATGACGCGGATGGCCGTCTACCGCTCAGCGACCAAATCCAGCAGATTGAAGAACTCCGGAAAGCTGATGGCCGCCGATTCCGCGCCCTGAATCAGCGTCTCCCCTTCAGCCCGCAAGGCCGCCACGCTGAAGGCCATGGCGATGCGGTGGTCGCCCCCTGAATCGACAGCCGCGCCGTGCAGGGTCTGCCCGCCGGGAACATCGAGGCCGTCCTCGAATTCGGCCACTTCAGCGCCCATGGCGCGCAGGTTCTTCGCCACCAGCGCGATGCGGTCGGATTCCTTGACACGAAGCTCTCTGGCATCGCGGATGCGGATGCCGCCGCCGGTATAGGGCGCAATGGCCGCCAGCACCGGCAACTCGTCGATGAGCTGGGCGGCTAGGGCTCCGCTGACTTCAGCCGATCCAAGCCCCTGGGGCGGGGCCGAGATCAGAACGGTCCCCACCAGTTCGGAGTTCTTCTCTTCAAGATTGAGGACGCCTATGTGCGCGCCCAGAGCGGTGAGCACGTCCAAAAGCGTGGCGCGGGTGGGATTCAGCCCCAGCGAGTCCAGCACCAGGCTGGAGCCAGGGAAGAGCGCCGCCGCGCAGAGGAAGAACGCGGCGGAGGAGATATCGCCGGGAACGGCGGCGTCGACGGCGTGGAGCGTCTGCGGCCCGCTGATCGACACCGAGTCGAGGGAGCGAGCCAAGCTCGCTCCGAAGGCCCGCAGCGCCAGTTCGCTGTGGTCGCGCGTGCGGAGTGCTTCTCGCACTTTGGTGTTCCCTGGCGTCTGGAGCCCAGCCAAGAGGATGCAGGTCTTTACCTGGGCGCTGGGAACCGGCGTGGCGTAATCGATGGCGTGCAGCGTGGAGCCGTGGATGGTCAGCGGCGCGTGTCCCTCGGTGAGCGTAAGCTTTGCGCCCATCGCTTCCAGCGGCTTGCGGATCCGTTCCATCGGCCGGCGCGACAGCGAGGCGTCGCCGATAAGGGTAAAGCTGCCCTGCTGGGGCGCGAGCAGCCCGGAGATCATGCGCATCGTGGAGCCGGAGTTGCCGCAGTCCAGCGGCTGGCTTGCGGGGATCACGCGCCCGGATACGCCCGCGATCTCGACCTCGCCCTCCCTGATCCGATTGACCCTGGCCCCCAGCGCCTCCATGCAGGCCAGGGTCGAGGCGCAGTCGGCGCCGGTGGAGAAGTTGGTGAAGCGGGAGACGCCTTCAGCAAAGGCGGCCAGCATTCCGTAGCGATGGCTGATGGATTTGTCACCGGGCAGGCGAAGACTTCCGCGGACATTGCGGGCGGGGCGGATGAGGCGTTCTTCAGGGTCGGTGTGCAAGCGGGCTCCGGGGCGGCTAACCGTCCCCTTGAGTTTATCGAATCAGGGGCAAGAGACCAGGGAACAGTTGAAACATGAAGGTGGTATTCTTGCCTCGTTCGACGTTCACGCGGAGCCTCTAATGCCCATTCGTTCCACCTTTCATCTCGCCGCCCGGCCCTTAGCCGTCGTGGCCCTGTTGTGCGGCATCTTTGCCGCTCCCGCACTGCTCTCCGCTCAGCAACCCTACAAGATCCTGGACCGCTGGAAGATCGGCGGCGACGGTGGCTGGGATTACCTGCTCGTCGACTCCCCGACCCACCGCCTCTACCTCACCCGCGGCGCACGCGTCGACGTTCTCGATACCCAGACTGGTAAGTCCGTTGGAACCATTGGCGGCCTTCACGGCACCCACGGCATCGCCCTCGACGACGCCGGCAAGTTCGGCTACATCTCCGACGGCGGCGGCAATGCTTTAGTCGTCTTCGACCGCGCCACCCTTGCAACGGTCGCCACCATCCCCACCGGCCAGAACCCCGACGGCATCGTCTTCGAGCCTGCCACGCAGACCGTCTGGGCCTTCGACGGCCGCAGCCACGACGTTTCCGTCATCGACACCGCCACCAGGAAAGTCGTCGCCACCATCCTCCTGCCCGGCAAGCCCGAGTTTCCCGCCGCGGACGGCAAGGGGACGGTCTTCGACAACATTGAAGACAAGAGCGAAATCGTCCGCCTCGACGCCCACACGCTTAAACTCACCGCCGAGTGGCCCCTTAGCGGCTGCGACGGCCCCAGTGGCCTGGCCTTCGACGTTGCCGGCAGCCGTCTCTTCCCGGTCTGCGGCGGCAAGCACATGGCCGTGGTCGACTCCAACACCGGCATAGTGCTGGCCAACCCAGCCATCGCCGACGGCCCCGACGCGGCCGGCTGGGATGCGGCCCGCAAGCTGGCCTTCGCCTCCTGCGGAGAGGGAATTCTCTCCGTGATCGACGCCGCCGCTCCCGGCTATCCGACCATCGAAAACCTGCCCACCCAGCGCGGCGCGCGCACCATGGCCTACGACCCCGCCGCCGACCGCATCTACCTGGTCACCGCCGAATTCGGTCCCCGGCCCGACCCCACCCCCGACAATCCGCGCCCCCGTCCAGCCATCGTTCCCGGCAGCTTTGTCGTCCTGGTCGTAGGCCGCTAGAGACCGGCCACAGAATTGGGTGCTCCATCCTTGCGGCGTTCTTGCACCTGCCGCAAGGGTGGGTTCCCCTAGTCCCTAGTCCCTAACCCCTAGTCCCCTGCACACGCCATGAAGGTCTTCGTAGCCATCCTCGCCGTCGTTCTCGTTGCCGCATCCATCTTCGCCGACTACAAGTGGCGGCGGTGGATGGATGCCCGCCGCCGCGACCGGGAATGACCCCTGCCACCTCCCGCTATTCTCCCGTTACAATCACTTAGAGGGAGCCGTCCAACCGCCATGTTCGACTTTTTACGTTTCGTCAACCTCGTTTCCGCTCGCCGTAACCGCGCCCGCATCTTCCTCGGCCTCGCTGCGCTTCTGGTTGTGGCCGCCAGCGCCCACGCACAGTTCGCCGCTCCGTCGGCTGGAACCCAGGTGCTCGACACCACCGCGCTCCATCCGCCCGCCGGCGCGCGCGTGGCCATCGTCGAATTTGCCGACATGGAGTGCCCCGCCTGTGCCCATGCCAACCCGGTCCTCAAAGAGGCTGCCGCCAAGTACAAGATTCCCTGGTTGCGCCACGACTTTGTGATCCCCTATCACGCGTGGAGCCCCATCGCGGCTGTCAACGCGCGCTGGTTCGACTCCAAGAGCAAGGCCCTCGGCGACGAATACCGCGATCAGGTCTTCGCCAATCAGTCCTCTATCTACAACCCGGAGGTGCTCCGCCAGTTCACCCAGAAGTTCGCCGACGACCACAAGATACAGCTTCCCTTTGCCATGGATCCGCAAGGCAAGCTGGCCGCGGAGATCAAGGCCGACAGCGAGCTGGGCAGGCGTACCGGCGTAACGCAAACCCCAACCATCTTCATCGTCACTTCCAACAGCAGAGGAGCTCCGTTCATCGAGGTACAGCACCCCGACACGCAGCTCTTCCAGGTCATCGACCAGGCCATCGCCGACACCGCCCCCGCAAGGGCGCCCGCGAAGCCCGCTGCCAGGACCGCGCCCGCGCAAAAGGCAGCCTCCAAATAGCGGCCGGCTGCGGCGGTGCGGCTATAGCTTCGCTCCGTTCGACCGGGCTCACTGCGACTCATCCCGGCGCATCCGCCCCGTGCCGCTCCGTTAGACTGGAAGGGCGATGAGAACAGGCAACAAATTGCATTGGGCCGCCCTGCCCGGCACGCTGGCGATAGGATTGCTCCTCACCGGCTGCGGAACGCCGGGCGCGCCCATGCCGCCCTCGCTCAATCTGCCTGACCCGGTTGCGAATCTCTCCGCCTCCCGCGCCGGCAATCAGGTCTCGCTCACCTGGACCATGCCCAGGAGAAACACGGACAAGCTGCTCTTGAAGGGCAATCTCCCGGCGCGCGTCTGCCGCAAGGAGGGCGAAGCTGCCTGTGCGCCAGTGGCCGCCAATTTGCTCTTCGCTCCCGGAACCGCGGGCGCCTTCACGGATACTCTTTCCCCGGCGCTCACCGCCGGCGCGCCCCGCCCAATCACTTACTTTGTCGAACTGCCCAACCGCAAGGGCCGCTCGGCGGGCCTCTCCAATGCCGCCGTCGTGCTGGCCGGTGAAGCGCCTGCCGTCGTGGCCAGCCTGGCCGCCGAGGTGCGCAAAGAGGGTGTGGTCCTGCGCTGGTCGCCTGAGACTCCCACGGCGAAGCCCTCGGCTGACGCTGCCATCCGCCTCTTTCGCAAGCTGCTCACGCCGCAGCCGAATGCCCAAAGCCAATCCCAGCAAGGCATCCTCGCCCCGCCGCCCGAGCCCGTCGAGCGAACCCTCCTGGTTGGTTCAGGCGCCGCCGGCCGCGCTCTCGACAAGGAGATCCGCTTCGGCGAAACCTACGAGTATCGCGCCCAGCGCGTAGCCCGCATAGCCGTGGGCAGCCAAACTCTGGAGCTGGCGGGCCCGCTCTCCGCGCCCGTTCGCGTCGAGGCTTTCGACGTCTTTCCGCCCGCCGTGCCCTCCGGTCTCGCCGCCGTCGCTACTGCGGCGACCGCCGGCGCGGAGGCCGCCGTCGATCTCAGCTGGCAGCCAAACACCGAGGCCGACCTGGCCGGTTACGCCGTCTACAGGCGCGAGGGCAGCGAGAGCTGGCAGCGCATCTCGCCCGCGCAGCCGCTTGTCGGCCCCGCCTTCCACGACGTCCGCATTCAGCCCGGCCACACCTACCGCTACGCGGTCACCGCCATCGACCATGGCGGCCGCGAAAGCGCCCGCTCCGCCGAAGCCGAAGAGACCGCCCCCAGCCCCTAGCGCTGACCAATGGAAGCTCTGAACGAGGCGCAGCCTTGAAAGGGCACGACTTCAGTTGTGCCATAACCAGCATCAAAATCAACGCGGGCTTTAGCCCCTGAGGGATGGTTCCCAGGCATTACTCGCCGCCCGTGAAGCCCGCGCCTTTCCGGCTCCCGTTCTAAGATAGCTTTCAAAGGATCTTCCTATGAGATACTGCCGCTTTCTGCTCGACGATCAAGCCCACTACGGCGTCGTTGAGGACCGCGCCGGCGAGCCCTGCATCGTGGACCTGGCCCGCGCGCCCGAAGAAGACCTGGTCTTCCGCCTGACCCACGGCCGGTCCACCTCGTGGAGCTTCGATTTCGAGCCCGGACCCCTCAGCGCGGCCAGCCTGCTCCCGCCCGTCACGCCCTCCAAGATCGTTTGCGTGGGCCGCAACTATCGCGACCACGTCAAAGAGATGGGCAGCGAGCTTCCCACCGAGCCCCTGCTCTTCCTCAAGCCGCCGTCGTCGCTGCTGGCCCCGGGCGGCATCGTCCGCCTGCCCGCCGCCAGCGCCCGCGTGGACTACGAGGGCGAGCTGGCGCTGGTCATCGGCCGTCGCGTTCGCCACCTCAAGCCCGAAGACTGGCGCTCCGCCATCCGCGGCTACACCCTGGCCAACGACGTGACCGCCCGGGACCTCCAAGCCAAAGACGATCAGTGGACCCGCGCCAAGGGCTTCGACACCTTCTGCCCCGTCGGCCCCTGGGTCAGCGACGAACTCGACCCCACCTCCGGCCTCACCCTTGAAACCCGCGTCAACGGCGAGCTCCGCCAGCGCGGCTCAACCCTCGACTTCCTCTTTCCCATTCCCGCCCTGCTCGCTCACATCACCTCCATCATGACCCTCGAGCCCGGCGACATCATCCTCACGGGGACCCCCTCCGGCATAGGTCCGCTCAAGGCTGGGGATCTTGTGGAAGTCTCCATCCCCGGCCTCGGCGTCCTGGCCAACAGCGTACAGCCGGAAGAACAATGAGCATGCCGCGTTGCTTTTCACCCGCTGCGTCAGGAATCGACTCTGCCTCACGCTTTGGGCATGCCGAAGCCGATGCGGGCCTTGGGGCAGCGCGCACGCAGCTTTGCTTCGAGCGCTTCCAGGTCGCTCTCCCGGCCCGCGGGGATGGGCACGCGAATCCTCACGTCCGCGCTGGGATACTTGGCAAAGGTGAAGACCAGGGATCCCGAGCCAAGCCTTTCGGCGCGAGCCTCTTTCAGATAGGTGCCAGAAGAAAGCCAGGGCATGAACGCCTCCCCGGCCAGCAGCCCGGCGGGACCAAGCCAGTTCTCGCCCTGCCCAGGCCCCGGCTGCCAATGCACCCAGAAATCACACTTGAGCGCCGCAATGGCCAGGTCGGTCCTCCGGGCCTTCAGGTAGAGACCGCCCAGGATGCTGACGCCGATGACCAGCACAAGAGCGGCCTGGACATACAAAAGATCCGCGTACGAAGGCCCGGCCAGCTCAGCCCCGGCGATCAGCAGCAGCAGAACAATCCCCGTCACCCACAGCCAGGGATTGAGCTTGCGCCGATGGGTATGCAGAGCTTTCGTCCCCACGGGCGGCCTGGCGGCCCTTCCGTCGGTGATGCGCACGATGACCGCGGCCAGGCCCAGCACACCCGCCACCGCCGGGACCAGGCAACAGAGGACGATCGCTCCGGGCGATAGACTGGGCAGATGGTAAGCGATCTCCAGCACCAGCAGGACCATCAGCGCCAGCCCCGTCACCAGGGCTACACCGGCTCCGACCGTGGACTTCGCCGAATAGACCGGGCTCTGACGCCAGACCCTCGCCGAATAGATCGCAATCACCAGACAGACTAATGCCAAACCAATCTGCACGGCTCACCTCGCGGCTGCAATCCTAACACAGGGTCGACACCGCTATTCATGCTGCGCAGCACGCATCCCGGAGGCCTCAATTCAGTACATTTCCGCTTGTCCCAGGTCTCGTCCGCCGCGGCAGAAAGGCCGGGAATTGCCCTCCATCGGCGAGCAACGGCGGACAAGCTCTTCGCCTATTCCGGTGCATGCCCCGCGACGAACCTTAACATTCGGCCCCATCCCATCGGCGGTAAACTAGAACCAAACGCGCCCCGCGACCGGAGCGCCTTTCCCCGGGAGGAATCATGCCGCAGAACCTACTCGAGCAGTTGCGCCAGTACACCGTGGTCGTGGCCGACACCGGCGACATGGAGGCGATGGCGGAATTCCGTCCTCAGGACGCCACCACCAACCCCTCGCTGATCACCGCGGCCGCCCAGATGCCGCACTACCAGCCCATCGTGGACGGAGTGCTGCTCGCCGCGCGCCGGGAGCAGGGCGACGGCGCGACCGATGAGGCCGTGGCCAACCTGGCATTCAAGGGGCTGGCCATCGCCTTTGGCAGGAAGATTCTGGAGATCGTCCCCGGCCGCGTATCGACCGAAGTGGACGCGCGTCTCTCCTATGACACCGCGGCCACCATCGCCGAGGCCCGCGCCATCATCGCCCAATACGACCGCGCGGGCATTGGCCGCCACCGCATCCTCATCAAGATCGCCTCCACCTGGGAGGGCATCCGCGCCGCCGAAGTCTTGGAGCGCGAAGGCATCCACTGCAACCTGACGCTGCTCTTCGGGCTGCACCAGGCCATCGCCGCGGCCGAAGCCGGCGTCACGCTTGTCTCGCCCTTTGTCGGCCGCATCCTCGACTGGTACAAGAAGGACGCCGGCAAGGACTTCCACGGCGCCGGGGACCCCGGCGTAATCTCCGTGACCAAGGTCTACAACTACTACAAGAAGTTCGGCTACAAGACGCAGGTGATGGGCGCCAGCTTCCGCAACATCGGCGAGATTGAGGAGCTGGCCGGATGCGACCTGCTCACCATTTCGCCGCAACTGCTGGCCGAACTGGAAGCCGCCGAGGGCGATCTGCCGCGCAAGCTCTCGCCCGAGGCCGCACAGGCGATGCCGTTGGAAAGGATCGCCGTTGACAAGGCGGCGTTCGATGCCATGCACGCCGCCGATCGCATGGCCACGGACAAGCTGAAGGAAGGCATTGAGGGCTTCTCGGCCGCGCTGGTCAAGCTGGAAACGCTGCTCGCCAAGCGCCTGGCCGAACTGGAATCGCGCGCAGCGTCAACCGCGTGATCGCGGCGGGCCGATGGAAGCGCAGGGCGACCACCGCGGCCGCCCTGCCGCAAGGATGGAACCGCAGAGGCGCCTACTCCGACCAGACGCCCAGCACGTTGCCCACTCCATCGCTGAAGTGGAACCGCCGTCCGCCGGGAAACTCGAAGATGGGCACAACGATGCTGCCGCCAGCGGCCACGACCGCCGCCTCCGTCGCCTCCAGGTTGGCGGAATAAAGCACCACCAGCGGCGCAGTCTTTGGCTGCGCCTCATGCGGATCGGTCTTGTAGAAACCGCCGCCTTCAATGCCTTCGCCGGCAAAGCTGATGTAATCCGGACCCCAGTCCTGAAAGCTCCAGCCGAAGACGCTCCCGTAAAACTGCTTTGTCCGTTCGATGTCGGTCGATGCGAACTCGATGTAAGTGATCTTGTTGTGCAGTGCGGAATTGCCCATGGTTCTCTCCTTTTGCTCGGATGTAGGTAAAGTCGGGGAAAAGGCGGCGCGGATTCAAGACGCGGGCACACGCTTTCCAGGCGTGCTTCTGAAGCGCTTCCATCCGCAATCCCTCAGAAGCGGGAGAGTGCAGGTAGAGCCCGCTGATTGAATGCGACGCGCAAACTCGCGAGGTACGAAAAAACCTTATCATCCAACAGGGGCTTAGGCAACAGGAATCGTGCTCCAGGGCACAGTTTGTTTATGATGTTGCCATCGAGCTCAGCGACTGGAGGACGGGACCATGACGGCAAACGAAATAACAGCGCAACTTCAACCCCTGATTTCCGAGGTCCATTCCGAGTACTACTGCTACCAACTTGCCGATTCATGGAAGGCAGCTGGTGTTAGGCCCGAAGACGCAATGGAACCGATTCTACGCTCATGGAAGAGCACGAAGAAATCGACTTTGGTGTTCCTGGACCCCTTGTTCATTTTATTGAGCAGATTTGCGCAAAGGACGAATCCGGGAAAGACATTTACGAACTCCTGCTCACGGAATCGATTCGCCGCAAGGCCGGACACTACACTCTGTGGATGCTCAATCGCATACTCAATGCTACGGATGATCCTAACGACAGGCGCCGCCTGCTTGCGGTAATGGCCGCAGCACGGGAGACGGTCAGCGGAAGTGCAGAACTCCTGGAGGAGATCGATGACTATCTTGAATATCAGAAGGCAAACCACGGATAAGAACCAAGTCATCTAAAGAATGTAGCGGCTCAAATCCTGATCGCGCACTGTGGACGCCACCATCTGCCTCACATACTCGGGGCCGATCAGAAAGACCTTCTCCGGGCCGGAAGCGGTCATGCGCTCCTCGTAGGGCAGCGGCGCGGACGACTCGCGGTTGATGGCCTCCGACAGCTTCGCGGCAGCCGCGTCGTCCGGCGCGCGGCGGGCCACATCCGGCGCCAGAAAGCTCACATCTTCAAGCACGCGCTCCATGATGGTATGCAGCCGCCGCGCCCCGATGTTTTCCGTTTGTTCATTTACCTTGAAGGCAAACTCCGCCATCTCGCGCAGCGCCTCGGGAGCAAACTCCAGCCTGACTCCCTCAGTCTCAAGCAATGCCGAGTATTGCTTGGTCAGCGATGCCTTGGGCTCGGTGAGAATGCGCAGAAAGTCATCCACGGTGAGCGACTGCAACTCAACACGGATGGGAAAGCGTCCCTGTAACTCCGGGATAAGATCGCTGGGCTTGGAGACATGAAACGCGCCGGCGGCGATAAAGAGAATATGGTCGGTGCGCACCATGCCGTAGCGCGTGTTCACAGTCGTGCCTTCCACGATGGGCAGTATGTCGCGCTGCACGCCCTCGCGCGAAACATCCGGCCCGTGCCCGCTCTCGCGCCCGGCAATCTTGTCGATCTCGTCCAGAAAGATGATGCCGCTCGATTCTACGCGCTCGGTGGCCGCGCGATTCACCGAATCCATATCGATCAGCCGGCCCTCTTCTTCCTGCACCAGGTAATCGAAGGCATCGCCCACTTTCATTTTGCGCTTCTTTGAGCCGCCGCCGAAGATATTCGGCAGCATATCCCTGAGGTTCATCTCCATGTCCTCAAGGCTCTGGTTGCTGATGATGCCGAACTGCGGCGTATTGCGCTCGCGCACGTCCAGCTCGACCATGCGATCGTCCAATTTGCCCTCGCGGAACTGTTGGCGCAGCTTCTCCCGCGAGCGCTGGTAACTATCGCTTCCGGGCAGAGTCAGCTGGCCCTCGGCGGCCGGCTGCGCTGGCGCTGGAGGCGGCAGCAGCACGTCCAGCAGCCGCTCCTCGGCATTCATCTCCGCCCGGTCTTCCACCTCTTCCAGCCGTTCTTCGCGCACCATGTCGATGGCGATCTCCACCAGGTCGCGGATCATCGACTCCACATCGCGCCCCACATAACCCACCTCGGTAAACTTCGAGGCCTCGACCTTGAGGAATGGCGAACCTGTCAGCTTGGCCAGCCGTCGCGCAATCTCCGTCTTGCCCACGCCCGTGGGGCCGATCATGATGATGTTCTTGGGCATGATGTCGTCGGCCATGTCGGGCGGGAGCTTCTGCCGGCGCTGGCGATTGCGCAGCGCGATGGCCACAGCGCGCTTGGCGGCCTTCTGGCCCACCACGTGCTTGTCCAGCTCGGCGACAATCTCGCGCGGAGTCAGCTCGTCCAGCGAGAGCTCCTGTTCTTCGGCGGATGCGGGAAGATAGATGGCCATGAATGAACGGGGCGGCGAAACGTTCCGCTAGCCCTTCAACTCCTCGATGGTGATGCGGTCGTTGGTATAGATGCAAATCTCGCCGGCGATCTTCATGGCTTTCTCGGCAATCTCGCGGGCGCTCAGATCGGTGTTTTCCATCAGCGCGCGGGCGGCTGCCGTGGCATAACTTCCGCCGGAGCCGATGGCCGCCAGCGGCTCGTCGGGATCGATCACGTCGCCCGAGCCGGAGATCAGAAATGTCTGCCCCTTGTCGGCTACCAGCAGCAGGGCCTCCAGGTTGCGCAGCATCTTGTCGGTGCGCCAGTCCTTGGCCAGCTCGACAGCGGCGCGGTTCAGGTTCCCGGCGTACTGCTCCAGCTTGGTCTCGAAGCGCGCGAAGAGGCTGAAGGCATCGGCCGTCGAACCGGCAAACCCGGCCAGAATCTTGTCCTGGTAGAGCCGCCGAATCTTTTTGGCCGAGTGCTTCAGCACGTGGTCGCCCAGCGTGACCTGGCCATCGGCTGCCATCACTACCTCGCCGTTGCGCCGCACGCAAATCACGGTCGTCGACCGTGCGCGGGAATCTCTTGTTGCGTTGGAACTCTTGCTTGGAACCAAGGAAAACCTCCGGAAATGGGGCGTCCGGCAGGCCGGAACTCCTTCAACAGTGCAGACCTGAGTATATCGCAGCGGGATTCCGGCGTTGAGGGCAATATCGATCCATCTGCCCCGGTCTCCTTCCGGAGTATCCTTGGTTTGGGACCACTGGGGAATGAGTCCCGTCCAGAATGAACCACCTCAGCACAATCAGCACAACTGCCTGGGAGATTGCCGCAGGATCGGCCTTGTTTGCCATTCTGGCGGCTGTTGCGCTTTGGCTTGTCTTCCGCAAGCGCCCCACGGCCGAGGAGCTGGAGCGCGCCCGCCGCCAGTTCCTGGTCCAGTTCGGCCGCCTCGTGGACGGCATGTTGCTCGACATCTCCGAGGTCGACGCCGGGGACGGGCGCACCCTCACCATGCTGGTTTACAACTATCGCATCGCCAGCGTGGATTACGAGTGCTCGCAGGACGTTACCAACATGACTGCCGTGTTCGATGCGGCCCAGGTGCGCGCCGGCTTTCCCTGCACGGTCCGCTACCAGCCCGGCAACCACCACAACAGCATCGTGGTGGCGGAGGAGTGGTCCGGCCTGCGCGCCGGCCTGCCGGTCCTGCCCTCCTACGATGACCCGGAGCCGCCGGACACGAGCTTCCCACGGCCCGGACGCGGGTGAGGGACCGCCCGCGCGGTTGGCAGCCCATACCCATCCCCGGTTACACTTCCCCTATGCATCTTCACGCGGCGTCCTCCTCGCCGGGCGCCAGCCGAACCAGATCTGTATTGCGTTTCTCGCTGGCAGCCACGCTCGCCTATGTCGTGGTTACCTTCGCAGCCGGGCTGCGCGCCCACTCGCTCGCATTGCTCTCCGAGGCCGGCCACAACGTCTCCGACTTTCTCGCCCTCCTGCTCAGCTTTACCGCCGTCTACTTTCAGTCGCTTCCCGCCAGCGACTCCAAGACCTTCGGCTACCCGCGCGCCGGAGTGCTTGCCGCGTTCATCAACGCGGCCACCCTCATCGTCATCGCGCTTTGGATCGTCATCGAGGCCGTCCACCGCCTCTCGGCGCCCGTCGCCGTGCAGCCCCGGACGATGATGATCGTGGCCGCCGCCGGCGTGCTGATGAACGGCGTCATCGCCGCCCTGCTCTGGGGCGTGGCCCGCGACGTCAACCTGCGCTCGGCCTTTCTCCACATGGCAGGCGACACGCTCTCCACCGCCGCCGTCATCGCCGGAGGCGCGGGCATCCTCGTCACCGGCCAGAACCGGATCGACCCCGCGCTCTCGCTGCTCATCGCCGCGCTTATCCTCTGGTCCAGCATGGGCATTGTCCGCGAGACTCTCAACATCCTCCTCGAAGGCACGCCGCGCGGCGTTTCGATCCCCGCCATCCGCTCCGGCATGGAAGCCGTCGAGGGGGTTATCGACGTCCATGACCTGCACGTCTGGAGCCTCGGCTCGAACTCCCGCGCGCTGTCCTGCCACGTCACCATCGCCGATATTCCCCCGTCGGAGAGCGCCTGCATCCTGGCCAGGCTCAACCACGTGCTCAAGGAGCACTTCCAGATCAGCCACACCACCATCCAGTTCGAGCATGTGGGCTGCGAAGAGCTCGAAGGCTGCGTCGTTTCCATTGAAGAGCTGGCCAACGGCGCAACCGAACGCGGCGGCCGCGGGCATTGAGGGAATGCAACACGGGTTTTCGCGTTGAACCTCGCAGTTGCTGGACAAGTTCCAATATGGAATCCCGCAGCCTGGCGGGAAACCGGCACTTGCCGCGCGAATTATCATGAAAGCAGGCGCCGATGATTTTCAGGAGAAAGCATAGGGTCATGCCAGAACAGGAAGCAGAGTTGAATGCAGTGGAACCGCTGGAGATCGCCTCGGGTGCGGCGGCGGAAGAACCGGGCATTGGTTCAGACTCGGGCCCGGCGGCCGCGCCCGCGGACGGCGAGGCTCCCGCCGGTCCCGCTGAGCCGGTGAGCCGCGCGGAATTCGAGCAGTTGAAGGCGGAGCGCGACCAGTTGCTGGACCGTCTAGCCCGGCTCCAGGCCGAGTTTGAGAATGCCCGCAAGCGAGCCGAGCGCGAGCGGATGGCGGATCGCGACTACATCACCGGCAGCGTGGTTGAGAAGTTTCTGCCCGTGGTGGACAACTTTCAACTGGCATTGAAGTCGCATGGCACGGCGCAGCAGATGCGCCACGGCATTGAGTTGATCGTCAAGCAGATGGAAGAGGTTCTGCGCCAGATGCAAGTGGTTCCGATTCCCGCCGTGGGCGAGCCGTTCGATCCGCGGCTGCATGAGGCGCTGGGAGCGGTGGATCGCGACGATCTACCCGACCAGCACGTTGCCGAGGAAGTCCGCCGCGGCTACCGGCTGCGCGAGCGGCTTTTGCGTCCGGCGCTCGTGCGCATCGTACACAACTCGAAACAAACTCCCGAATAGGTTCTAATACAAGAGTGAGCAAAGCAGACTACTACGAAGTTCTGGGTGTCTCCCGGGAAGCCACTGAGCAGGAGTTGAAGAGCGCCTATCGCAAGCAGGCGCTCAAGTACCATCCTGACCGCAACCCCGGCAACCATGCGGCCGAAGAGAAGTTCAAAGAGGCCAGCGAGGCTTACCAAGTGCTCAGCGACGCGGACAAGCGCGCCGCCTACGACCGCTACGGCCACGCCGGCCTGAGCGGGCAGGGTTCCGGCTTCGGCGGCGGACCGTTTGCCGGCGGCATGGACATCAGCGACATCTTCGGCGATCTGTTCGGCGAAATGTTCAACGTGGGCGGCAGTCAGCAGCGCGGTTCCCAGCGCGGCTCGCGCCAGAAGCGCGGCGACGACCTGCGCTTCGACCTGCCCATCGAGTTCGAGCAGGCCTTCTTCGGCACCGAGATCGAGGTGAAAATCCGCCGCCTTGAAACCTGTGCCGCGTGCCATGGCCGCGGCAGCGCGAGCGGCCGCGGTCCCAGCACATGCAGCCAATGCCAGGGACGGGGCGAGGTCCGCTACCAGCAGGGCTTTTTCTCCGTGGCCCGCACCTGCGGCGCATGCGGCGGTTGGGGCTCCGTCATCGGCGATCCCTGCCCAACCTGCCGCGGCGAGACGCGCGTCAGCAGCGAAGCCAGTCTCAAGGTCAAAGTGCCGGCGGGCGTCGAGCATGGAACCCGCATCCGCTGCACCGGCGAGGGCGACGCGGGGCGCTCGGGCGGTCCCAGAGGCGATCTTTATGTCGTGCTCTCCGTCCGCGCTCACGACTTCTTCGAGCGCCAGGGCCACGACCTGCACTGCGTCATCCCCATCAGCTTTCCCCAGGCGGCGCTGGGCGCGGAGATCGAGATGCCCGGCATCGACGGCGCGGTTACCCTCAAGATTCCCGAGGGCACGCAAAGCGGCCGCGAGCTGCGTGTCCGCGGCCGCGGCGTCCCCTACCTGAATGAAAAAGGCCGCGGCGATCTGATTGTGAAGGTGCTGGTGCAGATTCCCAAAAAGCTCACGCGCGCTGAGCGCGAACTGATCGCCAAGCTCGCCGAGTCGCTCTCCGCCGACAACAAGCCCACCTCTCCAAGCCTGCTGGAGAAGATGAAAGACTTGTTCAACTAGCGCGGCCTGCTCTGAAAGCGGTCCTGGGGCGCAAGGATTGTCCCGGCCGGCGGGATTCCGCAGTCGTGTACACTGGAATCAAAGACCCAAAGACCACAGGGCTTCAGCTTGAATTCTCTTCAGCCAGATCATGCGCCGTCACTGCTTAGCGGTGACGAGGCGGTCGCCATGGCCGCCATAGATGCCGGAGTAAGACTCGGAACGGGCTATCCTGGCACTCCCTCGACGGAGATACTGGAGTCCTTCGAAAGCCTGGGCGGAAGAGCACAGTGGTCGCCCAACGAGAAGGTGGCTTTGGAGGTGGGGATCGGCGTTGCCTTTGCCGGTGCCCGCGCTCTGGTGACCATGAAACATGTCGGCCTGAATGTGGCCGCGGATCCTTTGTTCACTGTGGCGTACACCCGGCTTGACGGGGCGCTGGTGGTAGTTTCGGCCGACGATCCGGGGATGGCTTCGAGCCAGAACGAGCAGGACAATCGCCGTTATGCCCTCGCTGCCGGCGTGCCCATGCTGGAGCCCTCCGATTCGCAGGAGGCTTACGAGTTCACGCTGCGCGCCATCGAGATCTCCGAGCGTTGGCAAGTCCCGGTTCTGCTGCGCATGACCACGCGTGTCTGCCATTCCAAGACCGTCGTCCGGCGTGGAACGGTTGCCATTCCTTCGCCGCGCCCGGCGCACTTCGAGCACGATTTCGGCTCTCGCGTGATGATTCCGGCCTACGCGCGCCCGGCGCATCTGCGGCTGCGCAAGAAGCTTGCGGAGATCGCTGCCTGGAACGAGGAGCCGGGGCCAAACGAACTCGTGGCGGGCACGCCCTCGCTGGGAGTTATCACCTCGGGCGTGGCGTTCCAATATGTGCGCGAAGTTGCGCCGACGGCGAGCGTGCTGAAGCTGGGAATGACCTATCCGCTGCCCGTGGAGCGCATGAGAGCCTTCGCCGCCGGCGTCGAGCGCTGCATTGTCATCGAAGAAGGCGATCCCTATCTGGTGGAAGCCGCGCGCACTGCCGGCATAGCGGTCGAGGGCAAGCCCGGGGCCTTCCGCTGCGGCGAACTGAACACCGCCCGCGTGCGTCGCATTCTGGAGGGCGACAGCTCGCCGGAGCCCAAGCGCGTTCCCGGCAAGCCGCCGGCTCTGTGCGCCGGCTGTCCGCATCGCAGCGTCTACACGGCGCTGAAGAACCTGAACTGCATCGTTTCCGGCGATATCGGCTGCTATTCCCTCGGCGCGCTGCCGCCGTTTGAGGCCATGGATTCGCTGGTTTGCATGGGCGCGGCCATCGGCGTGGGCCTGGGGATGCGCCACTCGCTGCCGCCCGAGGAGGCGAAGCGCGTGGTGAGCGTCATCGGCGACAGCACTTTTGTGCACAGCGGAATCACGGGCCTCGTCGAGATGGTCTACAACCCCCCGGAGAGCGGCCACGTGGTGCTGATCCTGGACAACGGAACCACGGCCATGACGGGCATGCAGGAGCACCCCGGAACGGGGCGCACGCTGGCCCATGCCAAGACCGGCAAGGTGGTCTTCGAGGACTTGGCGCGTGCGCTGGGCATCCGCAATGTTCACGTCATCGACCCCACGCTGGCTCCCGCAAAGTTTCAAGAACTGATTCAAAGCTGCCTGGACGTGCCGGAGCTTTCCGTGGTGATCGCCCGCCGGGACTGTCTGCTGGCCAGCCGCGCGATCCGCGAATACGAGAGGTGCAATGAGCAGCAGACCGACTAGCGTGGTAATCGCGGGACTGGGCGGGCAGGGGGTGCTGAAGGCCTCCGACATCCTTGCCGACGCGGCCTTCAGCGCCGGCCTGGACGTGAAGAAGAGCGAGCTGCATGGGATGAGCCAGCGCGGCGGCTCCGTCTCCAGCGACGTGCGCTTCGGCGAGCGCGTCTTCAGCCCCATGACGCCGGAGGGCGAGGCGGATTTCCTGGTGGTCATCGCGCCCGACCAGATTCCCGTGAATGCGGCGGCGCTCCGTGAGGGCGGAATCCTCATTGAACCATCTCAGATCGACGAATCGAGCCTGCCCAGCAAGAAGAGCATCAATGTGGCGCTGCTGGGCATATTGAGCCGTTATCTGCCGTTTTCCGTCGACGCCTGGGCCGCCGCTCTCCAGCGCAATTTGCCTGAGAAGCTGCATGAAGCGAATCTCATGGCGTTTTCCATCGGGCGGGGCAATGGACAGGCCTGCGGGCGGGCCGTGGAGCAATGAAGATGAATTCGATTCTCGAAACCGGAGTTACCGACTGTCATCCCGCCAGCGCGCCGGATTATACGCCCATTGAGCAGCTCCGCGAGTTGCAGTTGAGGCGATTGCAGGCGGTGGTTGCGCGCGCCTGGCGGCAGGTCGAGCTCTTCCGCTCCCGCATGGACGAGCGCGGGCTCGCTCCCGAGGATATCCATTCGCCCGAAGAGATAGCCAGGCTGCCGTTCACGGAGAAAAGCGATCTGCGCGACACCTATCCGTTCGGTCTCTTTGCCAGCCCCATGGAGGAGGTTGTCCGCCTCCACGTCTCCAGCGGAACCACGGGCAAGCCTATCGTAGTGGCTTACACGAAAGACGACTTGGACGTGTGGACCTCGGTGATGGTCCGCTGTTTCGCGGGCTGCGGGTTGCATCATGGAGACATTGTTCAGAATGCCTATGGTTACGGTCTCTTTACCGGAGGCTTGGGCGCACACTACGGCGCTGAAGCGCTGGGGGCGACGGTTGTGCCCACCTCAGGCGGCAACGCCGACCGGCAGATCATGCTGATGAAGGACTTTGGGGTGACCGCGATCTGCTGCACTCCCACCTACTTTCTGCACCTGATCGACCGCGCCGCCGAACTCGGCGTGGATATGAAGGAGCTGCCGCTGCGAGTTGGAGTCTTCGGCGCCGAGCCTTGGACCGAATCCATGCGCAGGCACATCGAGAACTCGAGCCGCGTCGAGGCCTTCGATATCTACGGCCTCTCGGAGATCATCGGACCCGGCGTCGCCTGCGAATGCCGCCGCCATCGGGGCTTGCATATCTTCGAGGATCGCTTCTATCCGGAGATCGTCGATCCCGCGACCGGAGCGCCGCTGCCGGACGGGACGGAAGGCGAACTGGTTCTGACCACCTTGAGCAAGCAGGCCATGCCCATGATCCGCTACCGCACGCGCGATATCACCATGCTCCTGCCGGGCCGGTGCGAGTGCGGACGCACGCTCCGGCGCATGGGCCGCATCGGCCGGCGCAGCGACGATATGCTCATCATCCGCGGCGTCAATGTGTTTCCATCGCAAGTGGAGGCGGCGCTGCTGGAGATTGAGGGCACGCTGCCGCACTACCAGATCATCCTGACTCGCGAGCAGGGACTGGACCAGATGGAAGTGCAGGTTGAGGTAACTCCGCACATGTTCAACGATAAGATCGGAGCGCTTCAGGGGCTGCACCAGAGGCTTCAGGGCGCGCTCGATCATGTGCTCGGAATCCGCGTTCGGGTGGCGCTGGTCGAGGCGCATACCATCGAGCGCAGCCAGGGCAAGGCTAAACGTGTTATCGACAGGCGGACATCATGAAGATTCATCAGTTATCGCTGTTTGCCGAAAACAAGCCGGGACATATCGCCGCTCCTGTGCGCCTGCTGGCGCGGGAAGGCATCGATATCCGCTCCCTGTATCTGGCAGACACACTGCAATATGGCATCCTGCGCATGATTGTCTCCGACTGGCGGAAGGCCGCGCGGGTTCTCGGAGCCCATGAGTTCGTCGTTAAAGTGACGGAGGTGCTGGCCGTCGAAGTGCCTGACCATCCGGGCGGCCTCGCCGACGTCCTGGGGGCTCTGGAAGGAACCGGTATCAACATCGAGTATATGTACGGATTTCCCTATCTTCTCGGCGACCAGGCAATCCTGATCTTCCGCTTCGCCGATCCGGATGCGGCGATCGCGCATTTGCAATCGGCGGGCATCAACCTGCTGGCCAGCGAGGAGCTCCTGAATAAATAGCAGGCCCAAAACCATGCCCGTTTCAAAGACCATCGCCGCGCAACTCGAGAACGCCTCCTGGATTCGTCGCATGTTCGAGGAAGGCGTGCGGCTGAAGCGCGAGCGCGGGGCCGACGCGATCTTCGACTTTTCCCTCGGCAATCCGGATATGGAACCGCCGCCGGCGGTGCTGGATGCGCTGCGGCGCGTGGCGGCCGGCAACCGTCCCGGTTCGCATGGCTATATGCCCAATCCGGGCTATCCCGAGGTGCGCGAGGCTATCGCCAAAAAGCTGTGCAGGGAGACAGGCCTGGAGTTCACCGCCGAGGATGTCTTTATGACCGTCGGCTCCGCGGGCGCCTGCAACGTGATTCTGAAGTCGATTCTCGATCCCGGCGACGAAGTCATTGTCTTGATGCCCTGCTTTTCCGAATATCCGTTTTATGTCACCAACCACGCCGGACGCATGGTTCCTGTGGAAACCGATGCTTCGTTCCTGCCCGACGTGGAGCGCATCGCGGCGGCTATCACCCCGCGAACCCGCGCCATCCTTCTCAACACGCCCAACAATCCCACCGGCCGCGTCTACCCGGAGAGCGTCCTGCGCGATTTGGATGGGCTTCTGGCACGCGTCGGCCAGCCCACTACCGTCATCAGCGACGAGCCTTATAAGTCCTTCGTTTATGACGGCCGGCGGCAGCCCGAGGTGGCGTCGCTGGTCGCCAATACAGCCATCTGCAACTCCTGGTCGAAGTCGCTGGGATTGCCGGGCGAGCGCATCGGTTACCTGGCCCTGTCGCCGCGACTGGACGATGCCGAGGCGCTGCGCCGTGCCTGCGCATTCAGCAATCGCATTCTGGGTTTTATCAATGCGCCCGCCATCTGGCAGTGGGTGATGCTGGAAGTGGCGGATGCGGCCATCGACATCGCGCCTTACGAGCACAAGCGGAATGTACTGTGCGACGCGCTTGCGGCCATCGGGTACGAGGTGAGGCGGCCCGAAGGCGCGTTCTACGTATTCCTCAAGACGCCCATAGCCGACGACATCGCGTTCACCAGGCGGCTTGCGGAGGAAGGCGTGCTTGCCGTCCCCGGCACAGGGTTCGGGCGCTCGGGCTACATTCGCCTGTCGCTGACGATCCCGTTGGAGCGGATCCAGAAATCGATCGGCGGATTTGAACGCGCCTTTCTCTCTTCGCATCGCAAGGCATGAGACCGGTGGAGAGAATTCGCTTGTCCTGCGTGCGGCGGCGCGAGTTATAAGAGCGTCGAACCTTCCGCGCCGGGCTGGGATCGGGTAACCTGCTATGCGCCCGAACTATACCGGCAGCCTCAAGTGCCGGTTCAGCAGCACGCGGATGCGTCCGCCGCCGCAGCGGCTTCGTTCAAGCCGGCTAGGCAGAATGACTCGACAATGCGTTACGCATCGCAAGGAAACCGGCAGGTTGAACTGGAGAGCGCGGCGCCATCAAGGCTCGTCGTTGTAGATGCCAATCTCCAGTTTGCCGCCCTCCCTCATACGGGCGCGCAACATGCCGGGAGTATTGAAACTCCACGCCAACTGGCCATCCGGGGCGAGGGCGATGACGCCGCCTTCGCCGTGCAGCGCCTCCAGCTCCTTGTGGATAACCTGGTCGGCGGCCTGCTGCAGCGGCATACTCTTGAACGCCACCAGGTTGCAGACCTCGCGCGCCACGCCCAGGCGGATGAAATACTCGCCGGCGCCGGTGGCGGAAACGGCGCAGGACTGGTTCGATGCGTAAGTGCCCGCGCCAAGGATGGGAGAGTCGCCGACGCGGCCCGGCATTTTGCCTTGCAGGCCGCCGGTTGAGGTGCCCGCGGCGACGTTGCCCAGCCGGTCGAGCGCCACCACGCCCACGGTGCCGTACTCGCGCTCGTCCGGCGATTCCTCGATCTGCGCAACCGGCACGACCGGTCCCGGCGGAGGCGCGCCGGCGGGTCTCGGCGGCACCGGGCGGCCTTCCTTCTTGAGTTGATTGACCAGCGATTGCCAGCGGCTCTCCGTAAAGAAGAAACTGGCGTCCACCTGCTCCAGGCCGGCTTGAACGGAGAAGGCATCGGCCCCCGCGCCAATCAGCATCACGTGAGGCGACTTCTCCATTACGGCCCGCGCCAGGCTGATGGGGTGGCGGGTGCGCGTCACTCCGGCCACCGCGCCGGCCTTCAGGTTCGAGCCGTCCATGATGGCCGCGTCCAGCTCGTTCTTTCCTTCGGACGTGAAGACCGCGCCCCGGCCGGCGTTGAAGAGCGGATCGTCCTCGAGTATTCGGATCGCCGCCTCCACCGAGTCGAGCGATGAACCGCCCCGGTCGAGCACCTTCGCGCCTGCTTCGGCGGCCTGCGCCATTGAAGCACGAAACGCGGCCTCAGCTTCAGGACTCATCGCCGAGCGTTTGATGACTCCCGCTCCGCCGTGCACCTCGATCGCCCACCGTCCAGCCGCCGGGCTGGACAGCTGCTGGGCAAACAGAGAACTGACAGCTCCAGTTACCATGCTTGCCAGCACCCAAACCGGCAATGCGTTTCCCATGGCTTTGATTCCCCCATTTCGTCCATCTCTCCTGAATCACGCCGGTGTCGGATTTGAAGCGAACGTGGATTTAGCTAGCAGTGGCCGCCTCGTCCGCGCCCAGGCAAGCCGGTTCTACCGCCGCACCACCACGCCGCCCTTCATGACGAAGCTGACGCGCTCCACCGCTGAAATGTCCACCAGCGGATTGCCGGGGACAGCGATGATGTCAGCCAGGTATCCGGGCTTGAGTTGGCCGATCTGCCCCTCCCAGCCCAGAAGCTTAGCTCCTTCGATCATGTCAGCTTGCAGAACGGCCAGCGGCTTCATGCCGTAGCGGACCATCAATTCCAGCTCCCGGGCCTGGGTGCCGTGCGGAAACGGGCCCACGTCCGAACCCACCGCAAAGGGAATGCCGGCGGCAACCTGGCGCTTGAACTCGCCGATCTTGTAGTTGAGCAGAGCCTTCTCGCGCGCGGCCGCGACGGGCGACGAGGCGTGTTGCGCGAAGTACTCGAAGATGGTAAAGGTGGGCACGGCGGGGATGTGCTTCTCGCGCATCAGGCGCATCGTCTCATCGCTGAGCTGGGTGGCGTGGTCGATGGAAGCGACGCCGGCCTGGGCTGCGTAGAGCGTCCCCGGTTCGCCCATGGCGTGGACCGCGACGCCCGTTCCCAGGCGGTGGGCCTCTTCGACGGCGGCGGCCAGTTGCGCCTCGGTGTACTGGTAGGACGTGTGCAGCTCGCCGTCGATCATGCGGTCCGGCCCGGTCTCGTAGATCTTGGCGAAGTCGGAACCCTCCTTGTGCTGGGCGCGCATCACTGCGATGAGCTGGTCGACGGAGTTGGCGTAATCGGCGTTGGAAAGGACGTGCTGGGCGGGATTGTAGTGAATGGCGTCTTCGTGGCCGCCGAGGATGTCGATGGCGTTGCAGCTCACCCGAAGCCGGGGTCCTTCGATAAGTCCCCGGTCGATGGCGTCGCGAACCGCGGTGTCGGCCGAGCCGGCGCCCTCCGTCCCCATGTCGCGCTCGGCGGTGAATCCGGCCAGAAGGTCGGCCTTCGCGGCCTGCTCGGCGAGTATCGTGCGCCAGGGAACAGACTCCTCGACCGTCTGCAGGTCTTCAGCGCCGGTATGCAGGAAAAGATGAACGTGGGCATCGATCAATCCCGGGAGCAGCGTGGCGTCGCCGAGGTCGATAATTCTGGCGTCCGGCGGATGATCCACGGATGCGCCAACCGCGCGAATGCGGTCGCCCTCGACAAGGACCTCGCCGGGCTGGAGCAGTGCGCCAGTGTCCACCTGGAGAAGGCGGGCAGCGTGGAGCACAATCGGCGTCGATGCCGCTACCGCCGGCTGCTGCGCAACAGCCGCGCAGCCCATAGACAAGGCGGCAGCGCATCCCGCCGTAAGAGACGCACAGAACCACCAGCGAGTAGTCGGAGAGAGACTCTTCATGGATAAGACTATGGCGCATCGGTTCCGGTTTGTCGATGGCCGGTTTTCCGGCGGAGACCGGATCGTGTAGTTGATTACCAGGCTGACGGCGATCGCATCGCGGGGCGGACAAGCAAGCAACCTCTGTGGCTCGGGCATTCCGGCACTTGTCCGGAATCGGAAGATGCTTTAGAATATGACTATAGTCTGTGACTATGGGAGGAATTGCGATGCAGTCCACAATTGCCGCCGGGGAGTTCAAGTCGAAGTGCCTGAAATTGCTGGATCAGGTGGCTGATGAGCGCCAGACGCTGGTCGTTACCAAGCATGGCCGCCCCGTGGCCCAGGTGGTGCCCATGCCCACGGAAGGCGACCTCGTCGGCTCGATGCGGGGCAGCGTTCTGTGGGAAGGCGACATCATCTCGCCGCTCGATAATGAGTGGGAGGTTCTCAAGTGACAGCCGCGGGTGCATCGGTTCCCGTGCGGGAGCAGATCCTGTTACTCGATACGCATGCGCTGGTTTGGTCGGTTGAAGACAACCCAAGACTTGGGGTGCAAGCCAAACGGGCGATCAACGAAGCGGCGCGGGAGCACCGAGTTGCGGTTTCGGCGATTTCACCGTGGGAGATAGCGCTGCTGGTAAGCAAAGGGCGGCTGAAGCTGGCCGCCGACGTGATGGATTGGTTGTGCGACGCATTGAGGAAGCCGGGCATCAGCCTGGTTCCGCTAGAGCCGGAGATTGCCGTTGCCAGCACGCGATTGCCCTTTGAGATGCACGCCGATCCGGCGGATCGCATCCTGGTTGCGACGGCGCGGCGCCTGGGCGCGACCCTGGTCACTGCGGATGGGGCATTGCTGGAGCTTGCAATACGGGGTTACTTTGTGGCGCTGGACGCGACGGCCTAAGCCGCAGGTTGGCGGTGGCGAATAGTCCGGACAACCATCTCTTCCCGTTCCTGCTTTGGCGAGGAAAGCAGCTCCTGCAACTCGACAGGCAGAGCCGAGAATGGAACCGACCTTGCAAAGTCCACTTCCGTCCATTCCGGGTTTTCATCGTCGATCAACTCAGGGTTTCGCGGCATCATCCTCATTCGATTCAGACAGGCTCTGCTGCGATTCAGCCGTAATTGCTGCCCGCTTCTCCTCTTCCTTGGCTGCGAGGAGTTTCCCGCCTTCGTAGTAAAGGAACTTATCGATCTCTTTGTAGGTGAATCTCTCGGGAAGAAAGCCATCCCGAAGCCCGGTCACGATCTCCTTAAAAACATAGTACCTCTTCAAGTCTTGTCGCTGAAATGGATTAATCAGCCCGCTATCCTGTAAATACCAGAGGTATTCTTCCACGCGTGAATCATAGATTGGGTAGAAATCCGGTCTGTGCCAATTGCAATACTTGGTTGCAAACGAGTAGTTATAGTGGACTCCTTTATTCGCAACTTCAGTTTTTGCGATATCGTAGACCAAGTCGGAGGAGCCCAGGCCCAAGCGGGAATCAATACCCAGTTTGACTATGTGGTTGGCGACTTCAAAAACGGTGGGAATTCGCTTGCTGTACAGGGGAATTTGCGTTGAGTAGAAATCGTTGAGCGTTGTGACCTTCAATAGCACGTGGGCAGGATTGATGTTCTCTCTGAACTGGCTAAACAGCGCCTCAAGCGCGTGCTCGATTGGCTCATTATCCTCATCGAACTTCTTGCCAGCATCCTTTACCGCATCGACGGTTGGCTTCACAAGTACAACAGTCATCGCAATCATCCCTTCACCCAGCTACACCAGTATACGCTCGTTTGTCTTCGTCAATAATTGATTGGAAATAGAAAATCCCCGCACCCGGTGCAGAGCCTGCACTGGATGCGGGGTTAGCTGATCTCTGACCCCTGCTCCCTGGTTTACTTATCCGTCAGCGCCTCCACGCCGGGGAGTTTCTTGCCCTCCAGGAACTCCAGCGAAGCGCCGCCGCCGGTGGAGATGTGGGTGATCTGGTCGGCTACGCCGGCCTGGTTGATAGCCGAGACCGAGTCGCCGCCGCCGATGATGGAGATGGCCGCCTTGTTGGCCGCTACCGCCTTGGCGATGGCGTTGGTGCCCACAGCGAAGCGCGGGAACTCGAAGACGCCGGCCGGGCCGTTCCAGACGATGGTGCGGGCGGTCGAAACCACCTCTTCAATGGCCGCGACGGACTTGGGACCGATGTCCAGACCCTGCCAGTCGGCGGGGAAGTCGACCGAGCAATCCCATACCTGGGTGTTGGCGTCGGGCGCGAACTTGTCGGCCAGGATGTTGTCGACGGGCAGCAGCAGGTTGACGCCGAGCGCCTTGGCCTTCGCCAGCGCCTCTTTGGCCATGTCGATCTTGTCCTCTTCCACCAGCGACTCGCCGGTGGCGACGCCGAGGGCGCGCTGGAAGGTATAAGCCATGCCGCCGACGATCACCAGCGTATCCACCTTGTCCAGCAGGTTGTCGATGACGTCGATCTTACCGGAGATCTTGGAGCCGCCGATGATGGCGACAAACGGTTTTTCGGGCGATTCCAGAGCCTTGCCGAGGTAGGTGATCTCCTTCTCCATCAGCAGGCCGGCGACGGCGGGGGAGAGGAAATGCGTGATCCCCTCGGTGGAGGCGTGGGCGCGATGGGCCGAGCCGAAGGCGTCGTTGACGTAGACCTCGGCCAGCGATGCCAGAGCCTGCGAGAAGGCCGGATCGTTGGCCTCTTCCTCGGGGTGGTAGCGCAGGTTCTCAAGCAGCAGCACCTGGCCGGATTCGAGCTGAAGCGCCATCTCGCTGGCCACTTCACCGATGCAGTCCGGAGAGAAAGCCACGTTGATGGATTCGCCCAACTCCTTGTCGAGCAGTTCGCGCAGCCGCAGCGCCACCGGGCGCAGCGAATACTTTGGATTCGGTTTGCCTTTGGGCCGGCCCAGGTGGGAGGCCAGAATCACCTTGGCCTTGCGCCGCAGGGCGTAGACGATGGTGGGCAGCGTGGCCACAATGCGGGTGTCGTCGGTGATGGTCGAGCCGTCTTCCGTGAGCGGCACGTTGAAGTCGACGCGGATGAAGATGCGCTTGTTGGCCAGTTCGATGTCGCGAATGGAGAGCTTGGGCATGGGGCCTTCCTTTGAAACAGAGATCAGGGGTCAGGGATCAGAGATCAGTGGTCAAGAATCGAAAAAACCGATCACTGACCACTGTTCACTGTCAACTGTTAGAGGCCTTTTTCAGCCAGGAAGCTGATCAGGTCGACGACGCGGGCGGAGTAGCCCCACTCGTTGTCGTACCAGCTCAGCACCTTGACGCTCGAGCCAACCACCTTGGTCAGGGGCGCGTCCACGATCGAAGACAACGCGCAGCCCTTGAAGTCGGAGCTGACCAGTTGGTTCGAGTCAACGCCCAGAATGCCCTTGAGCTCGCCTTCGGAGGCGGCCTTGAAGGCGGCGTTGAGAGCTTCGGCGGTAACGGGCTTCTCGGCGATAAAGGTCAGATCGACCAGCGAGACGTTGGGGGTGGGGACCCGGATGGCGAAGCCGTCCAGCTTGCCGGCGGTCTCGGGAATGACCAGCTTGAGGGCCTTGGCGGCGCCGGTTGAGGTCGGAATCATCGACAGGGCGGCGGCGCGGGCGCGGCGCAGGTCCTTGTGCGGGAAGTCGAGGATGACCTGGTCGTTGGTGTAGCTGTGGATGGTGGTCATGATGCCGCTGACGATGCCGCAGGTCTCCAGGACTACCTTGACGACCGGCGCCAGGCAGTTGGTGGTGCAGCTGGCGTTGGAGAGGATATGGTGCTTGGCCGCATCGTACCTGTTCTGGTTGACGCCCAGCACGATGGTCATGTCCTCGTTCTTGGCGGGGGCGGAGATGATGACCTTCTTCACCGTCTCGCCCAGGTGCTTCTTGGCGTCCACGGCGTCGGTAAAGCGGCCGGTGGATTCGAGCACAATCTGCGCGCCGGCTGAAGCCCAGGGCAGCTTGGCGGGATCGCGCTCGGCCCAGACCTTGATCTTCTTGCCATCGACGGAGATGAAATCCTCTCCGGCGGTAATCTCATTTTTCAGGTTGCCCAGGATCGAATCGTACTTGAGCAGGTGCGCCAGCGTAGCCGGGCTGGTCAAGTCGTTAACGGCAACAAAATCAATCTCCGGATTGCCTAGCGCGGCACGCAAGACGTTGCGGCCAATGCGGCCGAAGCCGTTGATGCCAACCTTAACTGCCATGTGTGAGTTCTCCTTTTCAATCGGTGAGGCTGTGGTTTGAGCTGGTTCGGGCTGGTTCGAATCGGTTGCGTTCGGCGTCTGAAATGCTGTCAGGAGGCGATTCCACCAAACCCATGATGGTAACACTGAAGTCGAGGGCGGACGCAATGAATCCTCATCCGCTGGCGCTTTTTGGGCAGAAACTCCCTCACCGTCAGTGTGCCTTTCCCGGTGCGCGATGGTCTGTGACGGAGTGCACACCATTTGCAGCGCCCCCGGCGAGTATGGTATTCGGATATCGAGACGCAGACTTGAAGGCGGCATGAGAAGACGCTCCAGACACACCCCCAATACCTCTGAATCCACAGGCAGGATCGGCCAGGAACTCCCATCGAATCAGCCAGCTCCGCTGGTGCCTTTCTATCCGGACGCTGCTCCGGCCGCGCCTGCGGCGCAACAACCCCGCGCGCAGCGGGCTCAGCATTCGCCTTCTGCGGCGCAACCCCCGTCCGCGCCATCCCGGCCCACGGCCCCGGCGCGCCCCCAGAAGCAGGAGCGGCCCGCGAAGCAGCCATGGAGCGAGCCGGCGGATTCCGCCCGTTTTGAACTGGAGACGCAGCCGGAGATCCCCTCCGCGCCTCCGCCGGAAGCCGAGGCCGAACCATCGCCGCAGGCTCCCAAAGGGTACGTCGTGCTGGCCATCGGGCTGCCCGGCTCGGGCAAGACCACGTGGTTCCGGCGGCGCGGGGTCACGCCGCTCTCCAGCGACCTGCTGCGCAGCATCCTCTTCGACGATGTGGAGGAGCAGCGCTACCAGGGCCTGGTTTTCTCCACCCTGCGCTCGCTCCTGCGCGCCCGGCTCATCGCGCGCATGCCCTGGAACTACGTGGACGCGACCAACCTCTCCATTCACGAGCGCCGCCAGTGGATCAAGATGGCCAAGAGTTTCGGCTACGAGGTGCAGGCGGTCTTCTTCGACGTGCCGCTCGAGGTTTGCCTGGAGCGCAACAGCAAGCGCGACCGCTCGGTGAGTGAGGATGTAATGCGCAAGATGGCCGAAAAGCTCAAGCCGCCGGTCTTCGAAGAGGGCTTCGAGAAGATCACCGTGGTGCGCGTAAAGAGCGCCGGTTGAGCGCTTTGGTACAGCAAGGGCGTAGAGACGGGCTCCAGTGCCGGCCAGCGGCCGGCTGGCGCTGGAGCAAGATGGGACGCGCCCCGCGGCTGCCAGCAGGCGCCGGGAGCCGGCGAGAAGACCGATCGTCGGCCAGCCGTCGCAGCTAACCTGGACAAGTAAACCAGGCAATCAGCCCTGGCGCTCCATGGCTCCGCCGGACGGCTTTGGCTGCAAGGCATTGTCGCCCTGACCAGGGAAGGCGAAGAGAAGCAGTGCGCCTGCCAGCACCTTGAAGCACGCTTCCAGCAACGCCGGTCCGGTCCGGCCAAGGGGAACTGCCCATCCGAGAGCCGCAACGGTGTTCACGCCCGCATGGAAGAGGATACAGAGCAGGATGCTCTGGGTACGGCCATAGAGCCAGGCCAGAATCAAAGCCGCGCCGACAACCGAAATGGCGAATACGGGGAAGTTGCCGCCGAAGTGCAGCTGGCCGGGAATGAAGAACAGGGGAAGATGCCAGAGGGACCAGATCAGGCCCACCAGCACGGCCGCCGCCGGGCGGCCAACGCGCCGCTCCGTTTCAGGCTGAGCGACTCCCCTCCAACCGGGTTCTTCCAAGCCGCCTCCAGCGATCATGACGAGAAACAGCGGGAGAAACATGTACCAGGGCCGTGCCGGCAAACCCGCCGCCGAACCGGGATAGACCAGTGAGGCAAGACCCAACGGAACCAGACCAAGCACCACGGGCAGCGCCAGGGCAATGACGTACCACCGGAAGGTCACGCGCCAGCGAAAGAGCCGCGAATGGAACTCCCTGAGGGGCGATTGCACCTGCGTGGCAAACACCGCCCTATAGGCGGCAATGACCGGTCCCAGGCCGCCGAGTGCGTAGAGAAGCACAAAGAGCGGGCGGCCGTAGACCGCCGTCCCTGGCCGGACCAGCAGCGCAAGGGGCCACCAGCAGATCCAGGTGATCGCAAACGTGGCCGCGCAGTATATCGTGAGACGCTTCACTGGGTTCCTTGAATGGTCACGGCCGGCGCAGGCTGGCCTGCAACCAGTCGAGGTAAGGCTGGCTGGCGGCTTCCACGCCCAGCACCAGGAACTCCGGCGTCTGGTAACTGTGCAGCTCGTGAAGCCGGGCTTCGAGCGCGTCCAGTTGATCGGGGCCGGTCTTCAGCAGCAGCAGGGTCTCCGTTGCCGACTCGACCTGGCCCTGCCAGTGGTAGATGGACTGAACGCCGGGGATCAGCGTGGCGCAGGCGGCCAGCCGCTCCTCCACCAGGGCGCGGCCCAGGCGGCCGGCCTCCTCGGGGTTGGCCGCGGTGGTCAAGACGATGCGCGCCGGCGGGCTGGCTTCGGACATGGTGCTGAGTATAGCTCTCCAACACATTGTCTGGCGCTGAGCCGCGCCCGGCCAAGCAGCGTTCGCCCACGCCCTGGCCTTCCGGGAAGAGCGGAGAACCGGTAGCAAGGCACACGCCGGGCCTGCGGGAAGACCGGGTTTCAGCGGGCAATCCGGGCGTCAGCGGCGGGAAACGATAAGCCCCAGGTCCGTGAGCCCATTGACGAAGAACTGCATGGCGAGAGCCACCAGCAGCAGGCCCATGATGCGCACCAGGATGCGAATGCCGGTTTCGCCCATCACCTGGCGAACGCGGCCCGCCGCGGCCAGCACCCAGTAGCTGATCAGGCTGGTCAGCGTGATCGAACCCAGAATGGCGGCCATCTCCCAATGCCAGAGCGAAGGCACCTGGCCCACCAGCACCATGACCGAGGAGATGGCGCCCGGGCCGGCCAGCATGGGAATGCCCAGGGGCACGATTCCGGCGTCCTCTTTGGCGGTTGCCTCTTCGGTATCGCCTTTGGCCTCCTGCGTCGGCGAGCGCCTGGCCTCCAGCATGTCCAGGCCGATGAGCAGCAGAATCAGCCCCCCGGCTATCTCGAAGGCGGGCAGCGTGATGCCGAACATCCTGAAGATGAGCTGGCCGCCCACGGCAAAACAGGTGAGCACGATGAAGCAGGTGAGCGCGCCCTTGCGGGCCATGCGCTTGCGGCGCACAGCATCCGCGCTATGGGTAATAGCAAGAAACGAGGGGATGGCGGCGAAGGGATCGACGAGAAAGAAGATGGAGCTGAGCGCCAGCACCGAGAAGCGCACCAGGGGCGCGGTGCTCAGCGCGCTCAACGCCACCTCGGCTGGATTCGTCCAGATCACATCTTGAGGCTAGAACATCTGCCCGGCGCACCGCCAGCCGTGCGCCGGACCGGGCAGGGCAAACGCATCTTAATCTCCCTGATGGCTATCCACGGTCGGTTTTATAACAAGGGCACGACTTCAGTCGGGCCGCCACGAAAGTACTGGATAATACGGGCTTTAGCCCCTGCCAACCTCTTTATGGCCCCTTTGCCGATTGCCGGCCGATGCCGTATACAGGGGCTAAGGCCCACCGCGCTTTCCTCGCCCAGGTGCGGCCCGACTGAAGTCGTGCCCTTGTTACAAAGCGCATGAATTCAATATTCTGTGCGGTGTTTCCTCTTCCTATATAGAGGCGAGTTTAGATGCGTCTGCCCTGCCGGGCCCGCCCGCGGCGGCGGGAGACAAGTCTGGCAAATTGGCCTGCCTAAGACTAGAATCTAGGCATCTAACGAATGGGGACGATTGTCGTTCTCCGGGATCACGGATGGGGTTAAAGGAGGGTGGGTTGCGCCTTCGAGGTACAGTTTTTTTCTCGCTGATGGCGGTTATTTCTTCCGGGATGCCGCTCCGGGCGCAGACTCCCGCCGGCGCCCAGGGTTCAGTCCCCGTGTACGAGGCCCACGCGCGGGCTGTGGTTGTGGACGTGGTGGTGACCGAAGGCAGCGGCGAGGCGGTTCCCGCGCTGCACAAGCAGGACTTTCAGGTGCTCGAGGACGGCAAGCCGCAGACCGTCGACTTTTTTGAGGAGCACACGGCCAAGACATCGCCGGCGGACGCTCTTCCCCCGTTGCCGAAGATGCCGCCGAGCGTTTACACGAACGTCCCGCCGGCGCCGGAGAGCGACGCGGTGAACGTGCTCCTGCTGGACAGTCTGAACACCGAAAAGGAGGACCAGGTGTACGTTCGCCAGCAGATCCTGGAGTTCCTTAAGAACATGCAGCCTGGCACGCGCTGCGCCATCTTCACTCTGGGCTCCAAGCTGCGCTTTGTGCAGGGGTTCACGGCCGACACCGCAGTGCTCCAGGCGGCGCTGACTGACAAGAAGAACGGGGTATCGCCGGAGAAGGACTGGCCCTCGCGAGCCCGCACTGACAACCAAGACGACCAAGAGCAGATCGCTACCATGGTCGCGCTGCTGAACGGCCATATGACCGGGGGTATTCAAGCGGTTGCGGAGTCGCAGCGGGATTTTGCGGACTTCCAAGCTGGTGACAGGGCGGCCATGACGCTGGAGGCCCTGCAATATCTGGCCCGCTATCTCGGGGGTATACCGGGAAGGAAGAACCTGATCTGGTTTGCAAGTTCCTTCCCAGTCACGGTGTTTCCGACTCCGTCACAACGGCAGGCAATGAGCGAGATGCGGGTGAACACGAGCGCGATGACAAAGACAGCCGACTTGCTGACGGTATCCAATGTCGCCGTGTATCCGGTGGGAGCGGAGGGCCTGATGGTGGACCACTGGACCGGGTCCAACTCGGCGCGCGCGGGACGCTCCGGCGGGGCCGTCATGCGGGAGATTGCCGGGGAGAATGCCGGCCGGGCGGACACGATCGCCGCCATGGAGCAACTGGCCGCCGACACGGGCGGCAAGGCGTTTTACAACACCAACGACTTGAATATGGCCATGCAGCGCGCGATTGCCGACGGATCGCACTACTACACCCTGGTCTATACACCTACCAACAAGAAGATGGACGGAAGTTACCGGCGCATCGAAGTCAAGCTGACCGAGGGCACATACAAACTGGCCTACCGGCGGGGGTACAACGCAGACGAATCGCTGGCGGTGGAGACCAAGCCGGATTCAGATCCGCTGCTGCCGCTGCTTACGCTTGGCTTGCCCAGCGCTACGCAAGTGCTATACGGGGTGCGGGTGGTCCCGCTCTCGCCGCAGCCCGCGCCAGGTTCCACCCGGGCCGGCATGAACCCCAACCTGACAGGCCCGGTGACGCGATACGCCGTCGACTTCATGGTCCGCTGGACCGATGTGGCTCTGGACCCAGCCCCGGACGGGAAGCACCGCGGCTCGATTCAGATGGGCCTGATGGCCTACGACCGTAATGGCAAGGCGGTGAACTGGGCGGGCGGCCTGCAGAGGATGAACTTGAGTCCGAATGTCTATGCCTCGATACAGAAGTCCGGCATTCCGGCGCACATGGAGATCGACCTGCCCAATTCCGATGTCTATCTGGAGACCGGGGTCTACGATTGGGGCACGGGCAAAGCGGGGACCCTGGAGATTCTGATCCACTTTGTCCCGGCAACAGCAACCGGAGCGCCGCCAGCGGCGCCCAAGACAAACTGAAGCCGGAGCGAGCGGCGCGCTTTCATGTGTGCTGGAGAGCCTTCATGCGCCGCCGGCGGGCGGCCGCGCGGCCGTCTTTGCGGTACGGAGAGCAATGGCCGCAAGGAGCGCGATCGCGACGGCCAGCGATACCCATAGCAAAGCGGGATGCTTCTCGGTAAATGGGCGGTCGTCGGGGCGGGGCTGCCAGGCGGGATTCGGCTGCTCGGGGCCGGCGGCGATCCGGGCGGCATGGGCCTGGGGAGCGAAGAGCGTGGCGTAGTCGTAGCGCGGAGCCGTCAGCGCCGGGTCGCCATAAGCGAGCAGGTAGCTGCCGTTGGCGTCGGCATCGAAGCAGAGGGTTCGCTGCAGCATCTGGAGCTGAACGGATTGCAGCGTCAATGGTGCGTCATCCCCATTCGCGATCGAGACGGTCCACTTCGCGGGCGTGTCGAAATCGAACTGCGGCGCGTCGAAAGCCAAGCGCTCTTCGTCGATCTGGCGGCCGTTCTGCAGGCTGTGAACGCGGAGAATATCTCCAGAGAAGGTTGCCGGGGGAGGAGGCGGGGTGGCATCGATCTGCCGCGCAGCGGAAACGGGCGCGACCGCGACGGTCACATCGCGGCTGAACTGGGCGGGGGATGCGCCGGGCACAAAGACGATCCGGTCCACCGGCACATGAGCGGGCACGGTGAATTCGATGACCGTGGAGTGGTCCTTCTGCGCGACGCGCGAGCTCTCCGCGACCATCTCGTAGGCCGGCGGGGCGGCCGGGGGACTGCCCGCCGAAAGGCTGGTAATGCTCTCCGGCGGAAGGGGGCCGCTGACGCGGAAATGCAGGTAGCGAAAGTCCGAAACCGGCAGGTGAAGGACGGTGCTGCGGCCCAGCCGCTGGTGCGTGAGATCGAAGATGGTAAAGGAGCCGAGCTTGGTTTCGGCGCTTCCGGCCTCGGTTTGGCTGCCGGTGACCGTGACCGTGGCGATAAAGTCGTGCGCCTTAACGGCAAGCTGAATATCGCTATAGGGCGAGTCGGGCATGCTGGCGTCGAAGACGATCTGGCCCCCGCGCAGGCCGAGGTTCAGCGGGGCAATGGACTTCTGTTCGGTCTGCGTGGATGCGGCCACGCGGAGCGCGAAAGGAGTTTCAGCGCCATCGCGGTAGAGGCGAAGGTCGGCAAGCTGCGGCGCGGCGTGAGCAAAGACGCCGGCATCGAGAACCAGGCAGCTCTGCCCGGACGATTTCTGTACGGGACGCTCATAGCGGAAGTACCGCAAATCCGGCGAAGCGGCAACCGTGGCGAGCAGCAAAACAGCGGCGCTAAGCTTCATGTTTCTCACCGCTTCCCGCGCGCAGCTTGAGCCAGTCGCGCTGATAGACGAAGCTGACGGCCAGCAGCAGTGCGCCCAGGCCGACAAAGCTGAGGATCCGGTACCCCTGGGCCAGTTGGCTCATATCGGAGAGAAAGACCTTGCCGACGGTTGCGGCCAGCAGCACCAGCGCCTGCCAGCGCAGGAAGGCCGAGCGCCGCCAGAATCCCACGGCCAGCAGAACTGCGCCGAAGATCATGAACCACGCCGAATACGTAAACTGCGCGTGCATCTGAAATTCCTGCCAGCGAGTTGTATCGCCGCTCCAGCGCAGCGTCCACCAGTAACTGTGAATCTCCCAGCTGACGGCGATCAGGATCAGCAGATTCACGGTAAGCAAAGCCACGGCGGCGATCACTGGCCAGGCGCCTTTGTGCTCTGCCTCCGCTTGCGCCTTGTTCGCGACCCAGGCGGCGAAGGCGAAGACCGCGATCGCGACCAGGTAGCTCCCAAAGCGTTCGTTGAAGAAGGGCGCGACCGAGGCCGGGGGATTGTCCATGATGAGCGCGATGAATCCCAGCGCCAGGCAGAGCAGCGCCAGGACGCGCAGCAGGCGCTGGCGCAGCCGTGCGGCCGCCCACAACAGCGCCGCGCCCTCCGCCAGCCAGCCGACGGTTAGCCATCGGCCCTGCGTTTTGAGCGGAATGGCCATGGTCAAGAAGGCGACCGCCGCGGTCAGGTGCAGGGCAGAAAGCAAGGGCGGGCTTGCCCGCAACCTTCCCTCCGCGGGTAGACGGAGCAGCAGCAGGTAAAAGGCGGCAAAGCCGACCGCCAGCCAGGCTCCTGCCCAATCGCTGTTGAACCAAGCGAAGAGGATGTAAAAGGCGATGAATCCCAGGGCCGCATTGGCGACCGGCAGCACGACCAGCGCCAGGTTGTCCCAGCTGGAGTGGTGTCGGCCGTCCTCCAGATCCACCCTCGCCAGCCGCGGCGCAAAGGCGAAGATCAGGAAGAAGCAGGCAAGAAAGAACGCGGTGCGCCCAAACTGAGCTTCCGAGTAGTATTCGGACGCCCAGCCGGCATAAAGCAGCACCGAACCCAGGAAGGCCGCAAAGAGCAGCCGCGACCAGGGACGCAGCGCCACCAGAACCAGCACCGCAACGTCCAGCACCAGCAGATAGCTGAAGAGCGTAACTTCGTGGTTCTCGCCCGTCGAGACCAGCAGAGGCGTGGCGATGCCGCCGGCGATGGCGTAGAGGGCCAGCAGCTCCGCATCCTGCGACCAGGCCATGAAGCCGTTGAAGGCGGTTACCAGAATCATGGCGGCGAAGGCCAGGCCGGCGGGCATCAGTTGGTAGAGCGAGAAGGCCGCCCACAGCGAAAGATAGAGCGTGCCGCTGCCCACCGCCTTCAGCGAATAGGAGAAGAAGACATAGCCGCGGCTGCGGAAGCGCTCCGACCAGACGATGAAGGCCGCGCCCGCAACCAGGCCGATCAGCACCCGGCCCGACGGGCCTATCCAACGATTGTCCATGGCCCATTTAAGGAACCAGGCCATGCCGATGAGCATGGCCACAATGCCGATGCGGTTGAACCAATGAGAGCCAATCCGGCTCTCCAGCGAGCTCCCGTCTGAGGCCGCGGGCGGCGCGGAGTAACCGAAGCTCGGCGCGGCAACCGGCGATGCGGCGAGCGGCGCTGCTGGTTTGCCCTCTTTCTCAGCCGGCGGCGGAAGAGGTTGCGCGCCCGGCTGAGCGGCTGCGGCGCTCATCGGCTGAGGCTTGGCTTCCTGCAAGGCGATGCCGTGGCGAATGAGCGTCTCTTCCAGCCGGCGCACGCGCAGGCGCAGTTCACCCACCTGCAATTCAAGACTGTTTGAAGGGTTGGTTTCCATCGCCGTCCACTGTACAGCACAGCACACGAAGTTTCCAACCCCTATCTCGACGCCGCCGGCAAGATACCTGGACCGTGGTCCCATGCCGATCAGTTTGAACAGTTTGACCCACGCAGCCCCAGAGGCTCACGGAAACTCCTCTGCGCCGAAGAGGGCAAAGGCCAGGGCGATGCCGCCGCGCCGTAATAGCCCGCCGTACCGGCGGAAGCCCGGCCCGGGAAGCGGCAGCCGCCCTTTGGGACCGGCTCCCGGCGCATCGGGAGACGATGCTATTTTGCCGGGCTGAGTTTCTTCGGGCGCTGTCAATCCACGCGGCCGCAACGCGCGGGCCTGGGATTCCGCTGGAGCAGATCCCTGTATAGCGCCTCCCACCGGTCCAGAATCGTCTCCAGGCTGAACCGCTCGACGGCAAGCCGGCGCGCTCGTTCGCCCATCGCGCGGCGCTCCTCCAGCGAAGTGCCCATCATCCGGACCATCGACACAGCGAGAGCCGCGCAGTCGCCGGCCGGCGTCAGCCAGCCTGTCTCGCCGTCGACAAGGACCTCTGGAGTTCCGGGACCGCTGGTCGCCACCGCGGGCAAGGCACAGGCGGCAGCCTCCAGCAATCCCATCGGCAGCCCTTCCAAACGGGAGGAGAGGACAAATCCATCCGCGGCCCGCATCCAGCGCCTCAAGTCCGGCTGGAAGCCCAGAAAACGGACCCGCCGCTCGAGGCCAAGCCGGGCGCAAAGCCGTAGCAACTCGTCTCGAAGCGGCCCGCTGCCGGCGATCAGGAGCCTCGCCGGCTCCGGAACCTTCGCCATGGCCGCAAGGAGCGTGGGATAATCCTTGACCGGATCCAGGCGGCCCGCGGCGAGCCAAAGAAACTCCTCATCGAGTTCCAGTTCGCGGCGGACGGCTGTCCGATCCTGCGCATCGGGCAGCCAAGCCTCCACGTCCACGCCATTGGGCAAGACGGTGAGCTTGCTCGCGGCAACCATTGCGGCAGAGAGATGCGCAGCGGCGGCGGCATGGCTGACAGCAGTCACTCGATCCGCAAGCCAGCCGCTCCAGCGATAACCCAACCTCCGGCCTGCGGTACCCGTCGAGCAGCTGTGCAGCGTGTCCACAACCACCCGCACCGGCGCCCCCAGCCGCGACCAGCGCGCCAGCCAGGCGGCGTGAGGCAGATGAGCGTGGACCACGTCTGGGGACTCACGCCTGAGCCAGCGATGGAAGCGAATCCATCCGCGCGGATCGGCCAGGCCTTTGCGCATCTGGAGAGTGAGGAACCCGGCTCCAGCGGCGATCAACCCGGCGGCCGCATCGCCTCCCGTGCCTGAAAGCGCCACCACGCTGACCTGCCAGCCGCGCTGTCGCAGTCCTTTGGCCAGCAGAATGACCTGGCGCTCGGCGCCGCCGATCCGGTCAAGGCCGGGAATGACCAGCGCGACATGGCTCAAAGCCGCCGCTCTCCGGTTCCGGCATCGCTGAACTTCCCGGCATGAGTCGCGGGCTGGTGGGATTTCGCGGCCAGGAGGACTGCATCGATCAGTTCCTCATAGGCGCGGACCGCGCGTTCGATTCTGAATGGTTCGATGAAGGAATGGTCGAACCGCTGGCCCGGCGAGAGCGATTTGAGCGCTTCGAGCAGGGAGCTTGCCAGCGCATCGGCGGAGACTTCCGAGGCCAGCCAAGCACCGGGTTGACCGCGCAGCAGGTCGATCACACCTTCCGAAGCCGGCAAAGCGACGATGGGCAAGCCGCCGGCGGCCGCCTCCAACAGAGCGTTGGGCAGGCCTTCATGCCGCGACGAAAGCACAAATGCCGACGCGCCCGGAAAGTACGCCGAGGGACTGGCCACGTGGCCTGTAAAACGCACTGCGGCCTCCAAACCCATATTGCGGCACTCGGCCTTCAGGGCCGCTTCTTCCGGGCCGGCGCCGGCGATAACCAGGTTGACGTCCGGAATCTCCTCGCGCACGATGACCAGCGCCCGCAACAGCAGGTCGAAGCCCTTCTCCCGCGAGAGCCTGCCCACGGCCAGCAGATGCGAGCCGGGTCCGGTCCAAAGATCCGGGCTCAGGGCGATCTCATCGCGAATCGCATCCACATCCAGGGGGTTTGGCAACACGGCGAGACGACTCTCCTCGACAGCAAGCTCTGCAGCCAGGTCGCTGGCCATCGCCTGGGTTTGGCAGATGACGCGGTCCGCACGGCGGTAGAGGAGCCGGTAAAGCAGGCGCGTATAGGCGGGCAGGTTTCCAAAGGCCAAAGCCGCGGAGACGGTTCCATTCTGTCGCACCAGGATGCGGGTTCCAGCCGGAAAAAGAGGGCGCAGCAGCAGCACCAGAAAGTTGAGGTGAAACATTCCGGAGAGGATCGCATCCGGCCTGATCCGCCGGACCAATTGCAGCAGCTTGACGGCCGCTGAACGCACCCGCGGCGCGCCGAGGGCATGGATGCGGACCCAGGACGGCGCTGCCTCCGGGCCGGCATCGGCCTGCGTGATCAGCCCCAGGTGCAACTCGTATTTCTCGCGGGAGAGCCCTCGCGCCAGCAGGGCAATCACCCGTTCAGCGCCGCCGCCGCCAAGATGTGGGACGAGCAAGAGAATCCTGGGACTGTGCATCGTTAACTTTTCCACAGGAAGGTGAGTATACAGGTTGCGGAAAGAGAAAGGATTCCGGGCCATGTGCACCAAGCAGCGTCTGAGCTGCTAGAGCTTTCATTGATTCCATTCCCTTTATGTGCCGGCTGAAGTCTGAACCCGCGGCCCGAACGAGTTTTTTCCACAGCATGAATGGGGCAAGTACCCGATACCTTCGTGTTTGCATTGCTGCGTTTCATTCTGTGCAAAACTGGTACAGTATCTTTGTATTCTCTAAGAATCTATCCACAGACTCGAATAAAACTGCACGCGGCGCACGCTTTCTTGGGGCTGACGTCCCGTTGATTCAATTTGACCTGGTTGCATGGATACGGCCATGACGGACCGCACCTCTACGTTGAAAGCAAGTTTCTGAGCAGTCTTCCAGGACTAGCCCAGAGATTGCGGAGAGTGCAGGCCGTCCCATGTTTGTATCCGAAGCGTCTCGGTTCGTCTCTGAGCTGCAAGGCAGCGTTACGCAGCCCGCGCCCCACATCGTCGTGGGCATCACCCATCCACAGACCTGCCTGACTCTGACCGGACGCCTGCGGGCGTTGCGCGAGGCGGGCTTTCGCGTGACTCTGGTTTCAAGCCCCGGCGAACTTCTGGACCGCACCGCGGCGCGCGAGGGAGTCGAGTCCATCGCCATCCCGATACAACGGAAGATCGCGCCAATTGCGGATCTTGTGTCGCTGGCGCGGCTTTGGTGGCTGCTGCTGCGGCTCAGGCCGGACATGACGGAATTCAGCACCCCCAAGGCCGGCTTGCTGGGCACCATTGCCGCGTGGCTGGCGGGGGTCCCGGTGCGCATCTATATGCTGCGCGGGTTCAAGGTGGAGGGTACTCGAGGCTTCAAGCGGCGCATCTTGCTGGCGGCCGAGAGGGTGACCTCAGCCTGCGCGCATCTTGTGCTGTGCAACAGCCGCAGCATGCGCGCCGAGGCGCTGGCGCTAGGTGTGACGTCCGGGGCCAAGCTGAATCTGATCGGAGACGGCAGCAGCAACGGCGTCGATGCGGAGCGGTTTTCGCCCGGCCCAAGCGGCGTGCGAGACCGGCTCGGCCTTGCGCGGGAGGTTCCGCTCGTGGGATTTGTAGGGCGATTGACCTGCGACAAGGGGCTGCCTGAGTTGATGGATGCCTTCGACTCCATTCTCGAGGCGCAACCGGCGGCACACCTGCTGCTGGTGGGCTGGTTCGATGCCGCGGAGGACGCGCTGCGCGCCGATCTGCGCGCGCGCATCGAAGGCCATCCGCAGGTCCATTGCACCGGATTTGTGGCCGATACGGCGCGCTATTATCGCGCCATGGACGTGATGGTATTGCCCACCTGGCGGGAAGGCTTTCCGAATGTCGTGCTGGAGGCCGCGGCGACCGGCATTCCAGTGGTCACAACCATCGCCACCGGGTCGCGCGATTCGGTGATACCCGAGGTTACCGGCCTGCTGATCCCGCCCGGTTACCCGAAGGCCATCAGCGAGGCCGTGCTCAAGCTGCTAAGCGATCCAGAGAGGCGGCAACGCATGGGCGTGGCAGCGCGGGCATGGGTGGTTGAACATTATTCGAATGACCGCGTTCTGGGACTGATCACAGTGTTATACCGGAGCTTGCTGGCGCCGGCAAAGCAGGGAAACCTGGGCGGGCCCGCTACGGCCTTGGTTCCCGCGCCACACTGACCCCCGGAACGCCGGCCTGAGCGGGAGGCGCTTCGAGCGTATGCGCTCCAGCCTCGGCCGCGCGCAATACCTCGCTGGGCTTGATGCCGAGAATCAGCGTGGCGGCAGCCGCGAATAGCAGGGCTGCGCCGACCGCTACTCCTACCTTGGGCACGAAAACTGCGGCCTCTGCGCCCTTCTTCTCCGGGCGATGCGCCGCGGCCAGAGCCAGCTGCAGGTAGTAGGCCGCCGCCAATCCCGAGTTCAGCAGGCCGATGATGACCAGCCAAACCGCTCCGCCGTCCACCGCCGCCGAGAAGGAATAGAACTTCCCGAAGAACCCGCCGGTGAAGGGGATTCCAATGAGCGAGATGAGGAAGAAGATCAGCAGGCTGCCGAGCAGGGGCGAGCGATAGAGAAGCCCGCGATAATCCTCGACCATGGGCAGATCCTCGTTGTATCCGCTCACCAGGGTAATGACGGCGAAGATGCCCAAGTTCATGGCCGCGTATGCCGTTATGTAGAAACTGGCGGCGGCGATGCCTCTTGTTCCCAGCCCCGCAAAGGCCGCCAGCAGGTAGCCGGCATGGGCGATCGAGGAGTAGGCAAGCATGCGCTTCACATTCTGCTGGCGCAGCGCGGCCAGGTTGCCCACAGTCATGGACAGGACGGCTACGATCCACAGCAGCGGCGCCCACAGGACATGAAGAGTGGGGAACATCTCGTAGACCACGCGCAGCAGCAGCGCGAAGGCCGCGGCCTTGGGCGCCGTGGAGAGAAGGGCGACCACCGGCGACGGCGCGCCCTCGTACACGTCCGGAGTCCAGATGTGGAACGGCGCGGCCGAGACCTTGAAGAGAATGCCCACCAGCATCAGCGCCAGTCCAGCCAGGATGAAAGCGTGATTCGGCGCAGATGGGGCCAGGCGGGCAATCTCGTAGATCTGGGTGGTGCCGGTGGCGCCGAAGATCAGTGCCACGCCGTAGAGGAGGAATCCCGTGGCGAAGGAGCCGAGGAGGAAGTACTTGATGGCCGCCTCAGGCCCGCGATCGGTGTTCTTGCGGTAGCCGGCCAGAATGTAGGTGGAGATGGAAGAGATCTCCAGAGCGATGAAGACTACCAGCAGTTCAACTGCGCCTGTGAGCAGGCACATGCCCACCGCGCCAAAGACCACCAGCGCATAGAACTCGCCCTGGTGATGGCTGTTCTCGGGCAGCGTGTCCAGCGAAAGCAAAAGTGCCACCAGCACGATGCCGCAGATGAGCACATGAAAGAAGACCGTGAATGGGCTCGTCTCGACGGTGCCGTTAGCTCCAAAGTAAGCGCCTCCCACGGGCAGGGAGAGCTGCCATAAGCTGGCCCAGAGAGCAAAGGTGGTTCCAAATGCCGCCACCCAGCCCAGCGGACGGCGCGGGAATCCAGACGGAAGCGAGGCGTCGATCAGCATGACGGCCACGCCGGTCAGGGCGAGGATGACTTCGGGAAGGATGCGGAGGATGTCGGGAACTGGAGTCACCGCTGGCCCTCCCCTGGAGATGAAACTGTCAGCGGCGGCAGCGCCGGAACCTGCCCATGCAACACGGTGGTCTCCCTCAGTTGCGGAGGTTGCACACCCTTCTCGATCGACGGCAGCCACAGCATCGGCGCCACTCCCATTGCCAGCATGAGCGCGGCCAGCGGCCACAGCACGGCCAGCTCCCGGAAGTGAAGATCGTCTGCAGTTTTCGATGCGGTCAATTGGCTCTCCGGTCCGAAGAAGAGGCGCTGCACCAGCCAGAGCATGTAAGCCGTGCTGAGAATCATGCCCACGCTGGCGGCCGTCGCCCAGCCCTTGCTGACATCGGTAAACGTGCTCGACAGGATCAGAAATTCGCCGACAAAGCTGTTCAGCATCGGCAGGCCGATCATGACCAGCGACGCTAGGACAAAGAATGTGGCCGCGCGCGGCAGCCTGGCCGCCAAACCTCCATAGGAATTGATCTGGCTGCTCGAGTAGCGATCGTAGAGAAAGCCAAGCAGCAGGAACAGCGCGCCATCGACGACGCCGTGGCTGAGAATCTGGTAGACCGCGCCGGCCGTACCAGCAAGTGTAAAGCCGTAGGTGCCCAGCAGAATCAGGCTAAGATGGCTCAGGCCGGCAAAAGCGAGCAGGCGCCAGAAGTCGCGCTGCACCAGCGCCAAACACGCGCCGTAGAGAATGCCGATGACGGCGAGAGCAACCAGGTACGGCGCCGCCGCTCGCGCCTGCATGGGAAACAGCCCAATGTGGAAGCGGAGCAGGGAGTAGAGGCCCAGCTTGCCGGCCACCACCATCGCCAGGGCAACCGGCGCCTCGCTGAAGGTATCCGCAAGCCAGCCGTGGAGCGGGAAGACCGGCACCTTGACCGCGAAGGCGAAGAGAAACGCGAGAGCCACCCAGTACAATGGTCCGGCGGAAATCAATCCCAGGGCAACGTTGTTTTGAACGACGGTGAAGTCGAAGCTGCGCGTCTGGGAGTAGAGCCACAGGATCGCTGCCAGCAGCGGCGCAGAGGGAATGAAGGTGAAGAGGAAGAACTTGAGAGCGGCTTTGGGACCGTCCTTGCGTCCGTACATGGCGATCAGCACGGCCATTGGTACCAGCGACAGCTCCCAGAAGCCGAAGTAGAGCATCAGATCGAGCGAGATGAAGACGCCGAACATGGCCGTCTGCTGGATGAGGAAGAGCACGAAAAAGACCTTGCGCCGTTCGGCGATGGCGTTCCAACTGGCGATGACGCCCACGGGAGCCAGAAGGCCGGTAAGCACCACCAGCCAAAGGCTCAGCCCATCAACACCCACGTGATAAAGGATTGCCGGGCTTTCGATCCAGGGAATGTTGACGGCGAACTGGAAGCCGGTTGCGCCCTTATCGAAGTGCGCCGGCAAATGGAGCGTAAGGCCGAAGGTGGCCAGGGAAGTCAGCAGGGCGATCCAGTTGGGCAGCTTCCAGCGGTCGGGGGCGACCGCCACCAGCACCGCTCCAGCCAGCGGGGCAAGCAGGATCAGCGTGAAAATCGAGTTGTCGATTTCGTTCATTCTCTAGTGCCCCGCCGCGCCAAGGTGAATTGCCGAAAGACTGGCCAGCACATCCGGCCAGGGAACCACGAGAAAGAGCAGAACCGCCGCCGCGCCGGCCGCCAGCCATGCCGCATAGGAACGGATATTGCCCGATTGCCAGCGTTGCAAGAGCGCGCCGGCAAATGTGGCGACGCCTCCGAGCAGCCAGGCCGCGCCGCCCAGAAGCGCCTTGTCCACCACCCAGCCCAGAAGGTATGTGGAGATGGCCAGCAGCGGCTTGACCACCGCCGCGCCATAGAACTCGTCGACGTAGTACTTGTTGGCCAGCAGCTTGTAGCCGCCGGGAAGAGCAGCGGCCGCCTGCGCCGGAAGCCTGGACTTTTGCCGGTAGAAGAGATGGGCCACGAGCCAGCCGAGAAGCGCAACGCCCACGGCCGCGCCGCTCAGGATCAACTCCAGGCCCGCGCTGCCGCCCTCTGCGGCATTTGCTCCCACCGCCGGAGCCAGAAAGCCGCTGAAGCGTTCCATGTTGATCCAGTTGGTCCAGTTGGACAAGCCGCCCGAGGGCTCGATGCCGATCCAGCCGCCGCAGATCGAGAGCAGGGCGAGAATCACCAATGGCCCGAGCATCGACCAGGGCGTCGCGTGGTGAGGAGCATCCTCGCCGCGCGGCTTGCCCAGAAAGGCGAGATACCAGAGCCGGAACATATAGAACGAGGTCAGCAGGGCCGTGACCACTCCAACGAACCACAGCGCCTTGCCGTTCGCGCCGTGCAGATAGGCGGCGTAGAGGATCGCGTCCTTGGAGAAGAACCCGGCAAAGGGCGGGAAACCGGCGATGGCCAGCACGCCCACCGTTGTGACGGCAAAGGTGAAGGGCATTCTCTTCCACAAACCGCCCATCCTGCGCAGATCCTGCTCGCCCCCAATGGCGTGGATCACGGAGCCGGCCGCCAAAAAGAGCAGAGCCTTGAAGAAGGCGTGGGTGACAAGGTGAAAGATGGCTGCTGAGTAGGCCGCCACGCCGCAGCCCAGGAACATGTACCCAAGCTGCGAGATGGTGGAGTAAGCCAGCACGCGCTTGATGTCGTTCTGCACCAGGCCGATGGTGGCGGCAAAGAGCGCCGTGGCCGCGCCCACGATGGCCACCACGCTCAGCGCGAAGGGCGAGTGGTCGAACAAGACATGCGTGCGGGCGATCATGTAGACGCCTGCGGTTACCATGGTGGCGGCGTGGATGAGCGCGGAGACCGGCGTGGGGCCTTCCATGGCGTCGGGCAGCCAGACGTAGAGCGGAAGCTGTGCGCTCTTGCCGGTCGCGCCCAGCAGCAGGCAGAGCGCGATCACGGTGACCACGCCGCCCTGCCAGCCGGGGTCCTGGCCCAGTTTTGTGGCGATCTCGGTGAAGGTGAGCGTGCCGAAGTTGGCCAGCAGCAGAAACATGCCGATCAGGAAGCCGAAGTCACCGATGCGGTTGACGATGAAGGCCTTTTTGCCCGCATCCGCCGCCGAGGTCTTCCTGAACCAGAAGCCGATCAGCAGGTACGAAGCCAAGCCCACGCCCTCCCAGCCCACGAACATCACCAGTGCGTTGCCGGCCAGCACCAGCACCGTCATAAAAAAAAGGAAGAGATTCAGGTAGCTGAAGTAGCGCGCGTAGCCTTCTTCATGGCTCATGTAGCCGACGGAGTAGACGTGAATCAGAAAGCCGACGCCGGTGACCACGAGCAGCATGACGAGCGAAAGCTGGTCGAGAACGAAGCTGAAATCCACGTGCAGCGCGCCGATGTCGATCCAAGGCAGCGGGCAGGTTTCGACGTAAGGCAGGGAACTGAAAGAACCAGGGGCCGGGCCTATCCCGAAGAGGCCCAAAGCCGCATTGAGCACCAAGCCGAATGCGGCCGCCGGCGCCAGCAATGCAACTGCGGTTACGATCCACTTCGGCAGCCGGCGGCCCAGGATTCCGTTGAGGAGGAACCCAGCGAATGGTAGCAGCGGAATCAGCCAGAGATGGAGTGGTGCGCTCATAGTTTCATCAGGTCGATGCGGTCGACGGCCAAAGTGGCGCGGGCGCGGAAGACGGCGATGATAATGGCCAGTCCCACGGCAGCCTCCGCCGCGACCACCATCATCACAAAGAAGACGAAGATCTGCCCCTTCACCGCATGCCACTGGTGGGCGAAGGTGACAAACGAAAGGTTGACGGCATTGAGCATGAGCTCGATGGACATAAAGACGGTAATCAGGTTGCGCTTGATGAGGAAGCCGATGACTCCGAGCGAAAACAGCACCGCGCTCAACAGCAGATACCAGGAGATGGGAACCTCTTGCGTTAGAAACGAACTCATTCGCCGCCCATCCTTTCCCGGCTTCCGTGGGGGCCGTCGCCGCGGCTGGCCAGCGCCACCGCGCCCAGAATGGCGATGAGGATGAGGATCGAAGTCACTTCAAACGGCAGCAGCAGTTCATGGAAGAGCACCCCGCTCAGCACTTCAATGTTGGTGCTGCCCTTGGCGTTGGTGAGGCCTTCGCCGAGTGTCGCCACTCCCAGCCCTTGCGCCTTCAGAATCACGGTGGCGATGACGGCCAGGATGGCCACCACCGCGGGAAAGCCTACGCTGCGCGCCGTGCGGCTGCCGAGGGTGCGCTCCTCGCGACCGGCGTTGAGCAGCATGACCACAAACGTGAACAGCACCATGATCGCCCCGGCATAGACAATGACCTGCGCGGCGGCCAGAAACTCGGCGCCCAGCAGCAGGTAGAGCACGGCCAGCGAGGTCATCACCACAATCAGCGACAGCGCGCTGTTGATGGGATGGCTCTGGAGCAGGAGGTTGATGGCTCCAGCCAGGCAGAATCCGGCAAAGACGAAAAACAGGATCAGATGCATCGCGTCCCTGAAAAAGGGCTAGCGCCGGCAATACGGAACCGGCCGGTTAGGGGAAGGTCTGCCGAGACAAGCGGTTCAATCCGCGTCTCCAGCTACGTGAAAACCTTCCCGATTGTAAATCAGCGGCAGCCGAGCCACAGGCCCGCCGCGGCGGGGTTCAGGATGGCGGGTGGTACGCAAACCACAGGCTGCTGGCCACAATGTTCAGAATGGCCAGCGGCATGAGATAGCGCCACCCGAAGTTCATCAATTGGTCATAGCGGAAGCGGGGCAGCGTTCCCCGCACCCAGACGTACAGGAACAGGAAGCAAAAGACCTTGAACACAAACCAGAAGATGGGAAACAGCGCGTGGGCGATTATGTTCTCAGGTGGAGGAATCAGATCGCCGAAGGGACTGGTCCATCCGCCAAGAAAGAGCAGCGTGGCCACGCAGCCCACGTTGATCATGTTGGCGTACTCGGCCATGAAGAACATGGCGAATTTCATGGAGCTGTACTCGGTGTGGTAGCCGCCGGTCAGCTCGCTCTCCGCCTCGGGCAGGTCGAAGGGTGAGCGATTGGTCTCGGCATAGGCGGCCATCAAGTAGATGAAGAAGGCCACAAACTGCATTCCGCCGAAGATGTTCCAGGTGAGCATGCCGTAGGCCGACTGCTGCTGCACGATCACGCGCAGGTTGAGCGAGCCGGCGCGCAGCACCACGCCCACCAGCGAGAGGCCCAGGGCCAGTTCGTAGCTGATCAACTGCGCCGAGGAGCGCAGCGAACCGAGCAGGGAGTACTTGTTGTTCGACGACCAGCCGGCCAGCGCGATGCCGTATACGCCGATGGAAGTCACGCCCATGATCACCAGCAGGCCGATGTTCACGTCGGAGATCTGAAACAGAGGCATGCCGGCCGGCCCCACGCTGGGTTCGCCGAAGGGCACCACCGCGATGGAGATCAGCGCGCAGCCCAGGGCGAGGATCGGCGCAAGCAGATAGAGCGGCTTGTAAACGCCGGCGGGGATGATGTCCTCCTTGAGGAAGGACTTGGCTCCGTCCACCAGCGGCTGCAACAGGCCGAACGGCCCCACGCGGCTGGGTCCCCAGCGGTTCTGGATGCGCCCCACGAGCTTGCGCTCCAGCAGCACGGTGTAAGCGACGGCCAGCAGAAGCACAACCGTCACCACGGCCACTTTGAGCAGGCTCCACAGAAAGAATTGCAGTATCGTCACTTGCCTTCAGCCTCGTCTGTTGTACTCTTTGCCGTCCTCAACTTGCTGCTGGGTGCCCCATCCTTTTCGCGTTCTTTGCGAAAAGGGTGGGAAGCCGCGAACCTTGCCGTGCCTTTCATTGCGTCTCAATCTGCACCAACTCGCGCGCCTGATGCTTGGCGAGCTCCTTGAGCGCCGGGCTGTACCGGCCCAGCGTTCCAGAGGTAAACAATCCATCGTGCGCGGGCGTCACCAAGCCGGGCAGAGACTCCGCCAAGGCCGCAACCGGCACAAAGCCGGGCTCCGTTCGCACATCGCTGCCGCCCAGCAGGTTGATCCGGTCCAGCGCATAGCCGGGAACCAGGCGCGCTATCTCGTCCAGTACGGCCAGCGGATCGAAGGGGCTCAGCTTCGGTTCCAGGTTGTTGGCCGCCAGCCACACGGCGTGCTGGTCCGCTTCGCCGGCCTGCGCGCCGCGCGATTGACCCAGGTCTGCCGTCACCGCGCCTTTGCCGAAGGGAACCAGAGTCTTCACATCCGCGCCCATCGCGCTTGCCAGCCGGACCAGAATCTCAAGGTCCGGCTTCACGCCGGCGCGGTCGGCCGCCTTCTTCACCAGTTGCACATCGCCGAATGCATTGGTGACCGTCCCGGTCTTCTCGTAGAGGCTGGCGGCCGGGAGCACCACGCCGGCCAGAGCCGCGGTCTCGGTCAAGAACAGATCCTGAACGACGACAAAAGTTTCCTTCAAGGTTGCGGCGTCCAGGCCGAGCGCGCCAACCGGATTGGCGCCCACGACCAGCAATGCGCCTAACTCGCCCATGGCTGCTGCAACAAAGATCTGGGGCAGGGTCATGCCGGGCGCCGCAGGCAGGCCGGGATACTCCGCGAATGCGCCGGGCGCGGTCACGGGCACATAGCCGGGGAGCAGGTCCGGAAACAGGCCCATGTCGGCCGTGCCGCGGGAGTTGGCGTGGTCGCCGAGCAGAGCGAAGCGGACGGATCCGGAATTGGGGCCGCGTTTGAGGCCCCACTCGACCAGAGACTCGACGGCGGGGCCGCGACACTCCTGGCCTAGGACGACCGCGAGCGACTCCTCGGCCAGAATGGCCTTGCTGAAGGAGGCCGTGCCGCTGTCGAGAAAGGCCGCGAGATGTTCGTAGCCGCCGGCGGGCAGTTCCTGCGTGGCCTTGGCCTGGCGCTCCAGCTTGATGGGCCGGTCATTGGCTAGGTACAGCCGGGCGCGGTTGAGCCGCACGTTGGTGCGCAGATGCCAGGCCAACAGCGGGTGCTCGTGGGTGGGATCGCCGCCAACCAGCAGAATCGCCGGCGCTGTTGCGATGTCGCGCAGGCTGGCTGCCGCCCCCTTGTGTCCGGCAAGAGCGCGCGCAAAGGCCGCGTAATCCGTGCTGCGCTGGTGGTCGATGTTGTTGGTCTGGAGCACCGTCCGGGCAAACTTCTGCAGCAGGTAGTTTTCCTCGTTGGTGGTCCGGTTGGAGCCGATAACACCGATGGCCGCGCCGCCCCTGGTGTCGCGAACCTCCTTCAGCTTGCTCGCGGCGAGATTCAACGCCTGCTCCCAGGTGGCCGGCTCCAGCTTGCCCTGGGAGTTGCGAATCAGAGGCGTCGTGAGCCGCTCCGGACTTCCCACAAAATCGAAGCCGAAGCGGCCTTTGGCGCAGAGAAAATCGCCGTTGATGCCGCTCTTGTCGCGGTTGTCGGCGCGCACAATTTCAGAGCCATTATTGGTCTGCCGCACGCCCAGCGTCACCTTGCAGCCGTCGGCGCAATGCGCGCAGACCGTCGAGACGTGGTTCATCTCCCAGGGCCGCGTCTTGTAGCGGTAGCTGCCGCTGGTCAGCGCGCCCACCGGGCAGACGTCGATGCACATGCCGCACTGCTCGCAGTCGAGCTTATCGCCGCCGTTGGGCGCGATGGTCGAATCGACGCCGCGATTCCGCACTCCCAGCGCCCACACGTCCATGCCCTCGCCGCACATGCGCACGCAGCGATAACAGAGGATGCAGCGCGGGCGGTCGAAGAAGACCGCCGGCGACCACTGCTGCTCGTCGCGATGCTCTTTGGCCTCGGCGTAAAGGCTCTCGCCCGCGCCGTACCTGAAGGTCATGTCCTGGAGTTCGCACTCGCCGCCGGCGTCGCAGACCGGGCAGTCCAGTGGATGATTGCCTAAAAGAAGTTCAAGCGTGGAACGCCGCGCCTGGGCGATCTCCTCGGACTCGGTCGTGAAGACCTGCCCCTCGGCGACTGCGGTGGTGCAGGCGGTTTGCAGCTTGGGAACCTTCTCCTGGCGCACCACGCACATGCGGCAGGCGGCCTGCAGGCTGAGGCCGGGATAGTAGCAGAAGGCCGGAATCTCGATGCCCGCCTTGCGGCAGGCGTCGATCAGCAGCGTCCCCGCGGGAGCTGTCAGCTTCTTTCCATCGACGATGAAGGTTACGTCTGGCATTTCTTGGTCCCGGTCATTCCCCCTGCAATCAACCCTAACAAAACCCAGTCATTCGACCCACCACAACTCTGTCCTCCTGAGCGAAGTCCGCCGCTGCGGACGAAGTCGAAGGACCTGCGTTTGCTTTTCGCCCATTACTCCAAGAACTCTCCGTGCCCCATCCATTTCGCTTTCTTTGCGAAATGAGTGGGAAACCACGAACCTCAATTTCATCTCGATCCTGCCCACTTCATCAATCCCCAAGTCTCAAAATCGAGACCTGGGCCGCCCGACAATTAGTGGAATAGCCCACAAGATTGTGATCAACCAATACACGATAGCCAAAGCAAGATGATAGGAGTTGGTAGGAGGCTGTCCATTGATTGCACGAAATGTGTAACCAATGGCACATAAACAGAAAAGGATTACGGCTAGGATTCGTATTTTCACATGCCGGGGGCCTCTCCATCGATCTCGAACTACGTGCGACAGTTTTTCATGTCGCATTGGCGGCCTAGCATTATGTCCGACTGATTCGCTCATAGACTTTGCTCCCTTGAAGCCATACTCCCGCATTCCGCAAGTGCGATTGAAACTCGCATCCCTGTTCCTTACACCACCAACAACTCCACGTGCTTCGCGAACGGACACGGTCTTCCGTTCAAATGGTCCTCGAACTCTTTGCGGAACTTCTTCACGAATCCCAGCATGGGCATGGCCGCCGCGTCGCCCAGCGGGCAGAATGTCCGGCCCATCATGTTCTCGGCCAGGTACTGAATATTGTCGATGTCCTTGGCCGCGCCGAAGCCGGCGTGGAAGCGCGTGAGCGACTTCTTCAGCCAGTCGGTGCCCTCGCGGCAGGGAATGCACCAGCCGCAGCTCTCGTGCTGATAGAAGCTGATGGTGCGCAGCGCGAATTCGACCATGCATGTGCGGTCGTCGATGACCACCACGCCGCCCGAGCCCAGCATGGAGCCGGCCTTGCCCACCTGGTCGAAGTCCATGCCGATATCAATCTCCTCGGGCAGCAGAACCGGGGTCGATGAGCCGCCGGGGACCACCGCCTTGAGTTCGCGCCCGCCGCGCACCCCGCCGGCTACGTCGTAGATCATCTTCTTCAAGTTGTAACCCATGGGCAGCTCGTAGACGCCGGGGCGCTCGACGTGGCCGCTGATCGAAAACAGCCGCGTTCCGCCGTTGCGCGGCGAACCCACGGCGGCATATGCCGCGCCGCCCATCTCGATCACGTGGGGCACGGTGGCGATGGTTTCCACGTTGTTGATGACCGTGGGACCGCCGTAGAGGCCGACGACGGCGGGGAAGGGCGGCTTGATGCGCGGTATGCCGCGCTTGCCCTCGAGCGACTCCATCAGCGCCGACTCTTCGCCCACCTCATAAGCGCCGGCGCCGGTATGGGGGATGATATCGAAGTCGGTCTTGGAGAAGAAGATTCCCTTGCCCAGAAAGCCGCGCGCGTAGGCATCGGCGACGGCCTTCTCCATGATCTTAAGAAGATAGCGGTACTCGCCGCGCAGGTAGATGAAGCCCAGCTTGGCTCCGATGGCCAGGCCGGCAATGATCGTACCCTCAATGATTGCGTGAGGATCGTGCAAAAAAATCAAGTGATCCTTGCAGGTTCCCGGCTCGCTCTCGTCGCCGTTTACCAGCACATACTTGGGCTTTGCCGACACTTTGGGGACGAACGACCACTTCATGCCCGCCGGGAAGCCCGCGCCGCCGCGCCCGCGCAGGTTCGAGGCCTTCATCTCGTTGATGATCCAGTCGGGGCCTTGCTCCAGGCACTTCCGAACGGGGGCGTAGCCGCCGAGTTCCAGATAGCGGTCGATCCTGGCTGCGCCCATGCCAAAGCGGCGGCTGACGATCCTGACCTCGTCGGGATGGGAGACCAGCCTAGGCATGATGTGCCACCTTCCATCCGCTTCGAGCCTTGCCGCGGTAATGAGCCAGAATGGCCGGCACGCGGTCCGGATGCAACTCCTCGTGGAAGTCGTAGTTGACCTGGATGGCCGGCGCCCAGCAGCACGCGCCGATGCACTCCACCTCTTCGAGCGAGAAGAGGCCGTCCTCGGTAACGCCCTTGTGCCCGATGCCCAACTCCTGCTGGAAGCGCTCATAGACCTCATAGGCGCCGCGCAGCATGCAACTGACGTTGGTGCAGACCTGCACGTTGAACCTGCCCGCCGGCTTGAAGCGCAGCATGGAGTAGTAGCTGGCCACGTTGCGCACCTCGAGTTCCGGGATGCCGATGCGCGCGGCCACTTCGGCGACCACCGCATCGGAGAGGTATCCGACCTCGTCCTGCGCCAGGAGCAGCATGGGAATGAGCGCCGAGCGGCGGACCGGGTAGCGGGCCGCCAGCGCGTCGAGGCGCGCCGCCAGCCGGTGCGAAAACAGGCTCATGCTTTCAAAACTCATTCGATACCTCCCGTGCCCTTGTGCCCAGGCTCTCCCAATACAAGTCCTTGAGCCAGTAATCACCCTTGCTACCGTGAGCATTGGGATGGTATGCAAAAACAAAAGTCGTTGGACCGTGCCTCACTGGACAATCAAGAATTAGAGAGAATTTGACAACGTCTTCCCACCTGTCCTTCTCAGTCTTCCCGTACATAACCACCAGCTTCGGCTTCTCAATAGAAGCTTTCAACTTTTTGTTAATATACGTTATTCGACGGTCGAGTTCGGTATCGCAGATTGTTTTATATGCGGCATTATCTTTGGTATTCAGCCCGCGTAACTCGATCACACAAGTATTACCGTCCCTTGATCCCCAACGGCTGTACTGGTAGTTACGAAGGGTTTGGGCAAGGTTGCCCTTGTCCGGGAGCTCCTTTTCGCAATTCTCTCCCAAGAATGACTTCAATAATAACGTCAGCCGTTTCCAAGTCTTCTGAGGTTTTCTACTCCAATCAACTTTGATTTCACTGTGGAATTCTTTGCAGTCGCAGAGCCCGTCCTTTTCGAGCTTCTTGAATGCTTCGGCGCGTAATGCTTGGTTGTCGCCCGCCGGTTCCAGTCCGATGAACCAATAAGGCGCGCCCCAGCGTCCAAAGCCGTAGAAGTTGCGTGCCATGCCTTCGAGTTCGTCGTTCATTCGTATCACTCCGACCATCCAAGGAGTTTGTCCAGGGAAGCACCGCATGGGCAGCTTAACGAGTTCCGCATTCCCTCGCGGGCTAAAGCCCGCGTTCTTTTCAGTTCATTTTGCGGCACGACTAAAGTCGTGCCCTGACGCTTCTGGCATTCCTGAAACAGATCATCCGCAGCCAGCAAAGCCCGCACCCATCATTCCTGATCCCTTGGTCCCTGATCCCTGCCCCCTGATCCCTGACCCCTGTTTCACCGGTCGATCTCCCCCAGCACAATATCGATCGACCCGATGACCGCAACCAGGTCGGCCAGCATGCGCCCCTTGCACATGGTTTCCAGCGCCTGCAAGGTGGCGAACGACGGATAGCGCATGTGCACCCGGTAAGGCTTGGCCGTGCCGTCCGAAACCACGTAGTAGCCCATCTGCCCGTGCCCGCATTCCACGCCCTGATAGACTTCGCCGGCGGGCACGGCAAAGCCTTCGGTGACGATCTTGAAGTGATGAATCAACGCCTCCATCTGGGTCTTCATCTTCTCGCGGTCGGGCAGTACGATCTTGGGCGCGTCGGCCTTGATGGGACCCTCCGGCATGCCGTCCAGCGCCTGCTGGATGATCTTCACGCTCTCGCGCATCTCGACTAGCCTGACCTCGTACCGCGCCCAGCAATCGCCGTCTGTGGAAACGGGAACCTGGAACTGGAACTCTTCATAGGCGCTGTAAGGCATGTCGCGGCGCAGGTCGAAGTCCACGCCCGAGGCGCGCATGGGCGGGCCGGTCACGCCCAGCGCAACGGCATCCGCGGCGGAGAGAATCCCCACCCCCTTCAGTCGGTTCCTGAAGATGGGATTGCCGGTCAGGAGGTTGGAATACTCGTCGATCTTCTCCGGGAGGGCGCGAATGAATGTCTGCACGCGGTCGAAGAAGTCCAGCGGCGGCTCCATCGCGACTCCGCCGATGCGGAAGTAGCTGGTCATCATGCGCTGGCCGGACACGGCCTCGAGGAGCCTGAGGATGTCCTCGCGCTCCCGGAAGGTGTAGAGAAAGACGGTAAGCGCGCCCACATCCATGGCGTGCGTGCCCAGCCAGATAAGGTGCGAGTTCAGACGGCTCAATTCGGTCAGCAGAACGCGCAGCCACTGGGCCTTCTCGGGAATCTCCAGGGCGAGCAGCTTTTCCACGGCCAGGCAATAGCACAGGTTGTTGGAGAGCGGATCGAGGTAGTTGACGCGGTCGGTGAGCGGGATGACCTGCTGGTAGAACTTGGCCTCGCAGGTCTTCTCGATGCCGGTGTGCAGGTAGCCGATCTCCGGATACACGCGCACCACGATTTCGCCGTCAATCTCCAGCACCAGGCGCAGAACGCCATGCGTGGCGGGATGCTGCGGCCCCATATTGATGACCATGTGCTGGTCCTTGGCGCCTTGGGCCGGTTCAAGGACGGGCATGCCTGCAAGCTCGCTCATCAGCGGTACCCCTCCACCGGATAGTCTTTGCGCAAGGGATGTCCCTGCCAGCCGTCGGGCATCAGAATGCGGCGCAGGTTGGGATGTCCCTCGAAACGCACGCCGAAGAGATCGAAGACCTCGCGCTCATAGAAGTTGGCCGCGGGCCAGACGGGCGTGATGGACTCCAGCGACGGGTCTTCTCCCTCCAGCAGCACCCGCAGCCGGATGCGCTCTTTATAGGTGTGCGAAAGAATGTGGTAGCTCAATTGAAAGCGCGGCGAGGAAGGGAACCAGTCGACCGCCGTCATATCCTCGAAGAAGCTGTAGCCGGCCGCCCGCACCGTTTGCGCCGCGGCGCGAATCTCACCGGCCGCGATGGTCAATGTCAGCTCATTGCGGTCGAACTTTGCGTCGGTCAGGGCTTGCTCGTTCCAGGCCAGAATGGCTTTCAAGGCAGGGTGACCGGGAAGCGCTTCCAGCACCGCCGTCCTGCCGATGAATGTGGACTCGCTCATCCTAGAGGTCCGCCTTGTCCTGGCTCCAGTTCAGGATGCCCTTGCGAACAATGTAGTAGAGTCCCACGGCCACAAAGCCCAGGTAGACCAGCATCTCCCAGAATCCGAATAACCTGGAGCCCGTAATCGCAGGCAGTTGGCGGTAGATCACCGCCCACGGCAGGATGAAAACCGCTTCCACGTCGAAGAGGATGAAGAGCACGGCCACCAGGTAAAAGCGCACGCTGAAGCGCCCTCGTGCGTCGCCCACGGCCACGATTCCGCATTCGTAGGGAGCCAGCTTGGTGACCGAGTTGCGATGCCGGCCAACGAACCAGGAGGCCGCCACCATTCCCAGGCCAAGCAGAAGCGCGGCGAGAATCTGCATCAACAGCGGAAGGTACTGCCAGTAATAAGGGGTCATCGCCGCCCAATCCGCAAGAAAAGCCCTCTAAGATTGCACCCCTTGCCCGCGCGCGCCGACAGCGGCTCGCGAGCAAAGAGATGCTGGCTTGAGATTAGGTTTTCAGCCGCATCCCGTCAAGGCGCGCCTCACGGGAACCGGCGCAGCCGGGATAGCTGCACGCGGTCGGAATGCCCAGTCGCTGGGATTCCTGAAGTGGCACATGATAACCCTCTGTTCGCTTGCGGGAAGCGGTACTTTGGTCATCTGAAAAGATTCCTGGAGCCGCCGAAGAAGAGAGTGAGGATAAGAGGATAAACAGCATGGCAGCTTCCACCACCACCGCCTTCCCGATTCCGGCTTGCGCGCCGGCGGCCGCAGCACTCCGCCTGCGCTCCAGGCGCTGCCGCCGCATCACTCCCCAGGCCGGCCGCGCCCTTGAGATTCTGGGCCACGCCATCGAATACCTCACCGACGAGTTTGTCCACCGGGGCGGATCGTTCACTGCGCACGATGAGCAGTTACAGGCTGTGCAGTTGCTGATGGCGCTCAACCGCCAGGTCTATTATGAGTGCCCCGAGGCGCCCACCTTCGGCGAGCGCTGCCGCGCGCTGCTGCATCTCGATTAGGCCCAGCCGTCGCTCTCTTTCTCCAAGCCGGACAGATGTCTGCTAAGCCTTTTCGGCGATCACGCTCTGAACAAAGAGCCGGTGGACCCGGCGATCATGAGAGAGTTCGGGGTGAAAGGTGGCCGCCATGATGCTGCCCTGGCGCACCAGCACAGGGAAGCCGTCGCGCCGCGCCAGCACTTCGACGCCGGGGCCGGTGGAGAGGATGCGCGGGGCGCGAATGAAGACCATCTCCAGCGGGCCGCCGGGCAGCGCGGTCTCCGCCGTCAGGATGGTGGAGTCGATCTGGCGGCCGTAGGCGTTCCGCTCGACGACGGCATCCAGCAGCCCCAATGAGCGCTGTGGTGGATTGAGCACCTCCCTCGCCAGCAGAATGGTTCCCGCGCAGGTGCCGAAGACCGGAAGGCTTCCGCAAAACGCCTCCAAAGCCTCAAAGAAGTGGCGCTTCTCAAGAAACTTGAGCATGGTGGTCGATTCGCCGCCGGGCAGGATCAGCCCATCGAGACCAGCCAGCTGCTCCGGCTTGCGCACCTCGCAAGGCTCAGCGCCGGCCTCCACAAGCGCCTCCGCGTGGGCGGCATAGTCGCCTTGGATGGCCAGTACGCCGACGGCGGGCAATCGACCTTCCGTCAATCCTGTCCCTCCTGCGCTGCCGGGAAGGGATTGAAGACCTCCACTGCGAAGCCCTCGAAATCCCTTACGTTGCGGGTTACGACAATCAGGCGGTGTATACGCGCTGTCGCCGCGATCAGGCCA
>Ga0326728_10002770_pt1 | contig 57247 bp, 45 predicted proteins | sample MB3enrmetagenome_FD_207602 | JGI IMG/M metagenome (GOLD analysis project Ga0326728, IMG submission 207602) | Lab enriched peat soil microbial communities from McLean, Ithaca, NY, United States - MB31MN | ecosystem: Environmental > Terrestrial > Soil > Wetlands > Peat | place: USA: New York... | reverse complement strand
TGCTTTCATCGCGCTCTGCCCAGTCGCAAGGAGCGTCGCTGATGCTGGCTACCAGCAGGAAGCGACGACGGATGGCCGATCCTCCGTGCGCTCTGATCCAGCGCTCAAGCGTAAACCTAGTGAACGAGGTTGGATCGCACTCCGCCTTTTTCCAGTCTACAGGGACGGCAATATCCAACTCCGCGAGAGCCTTGGCCAGCATCACAGCCATGCGGTCATCGGCGACCACGCGATGGATTAGCGGGACGCCAGCCAAGCGTGGTAGCAGGAGGCCGGTTCCCTGCGGCATCAACTGACCGGCGGTAGCCAGCCGGGCGGGGCGACGAGTTGCGTGCGGTTGTAAGCGCGAGCGCTGGCGTCGACCGCGGCTGCAAATAATGCGGCCGTGGTTTGCAGGTGTCGGCATCTGGCAAACCTCCCCACGAGTGTCCGGTAACGAGAGTGGCGGCCCTGGCGAAGTCTTTCAAGTTCCGCCAGGACCGCCTGCTTCGTTACCTCCTTTCTATGAGTGTTTCGGCTCATTGGCTATCCCTTTGTGCCGATGGCTCGCGTGAACTGATAGCACAGCTTGTCCCCGACCGCCTCCGGCCCTGTGATCGACGCCGTAGCGATGTCTGGATACTGATGCTCATACAGGTTGCGAACTTCCTCCGGAGAGAGCTTTGGATCCGGGTCCGGAAGCCTCACACCATTAAATTCGAAGATACGAGAAAGTACGTGGCTCTCCATTAGAGTGCGAGACCTCCTTTCGATTGAGTTGAGGCGGGTTCGGGCGTTGTAGGTGGGAACAGCCCGAGTGTACCCGTCGATGCCGAAGAGGGCGTAGCCTCAGCAGGAGTTGGGGATGCGGAAGAAGATGTTGAGGTAGGCTCCGTCGCCAATGCACCATTTCCCTTATCGGGTGGCTTCTGAGCCGCCTTCTTGCGCTCCTCGGCTTTGCGCTTTGCTTCCTCTTGAGCTGCCTTGGCGGCAGCGTCCATGGTCGCCTTGGCCTCGGCTAGGCTGCTGGCGGTTTGCTGGTGGGTTTGGACATAGCCGGCCAGATGCTTGCCGAGTTCGGCATCGAGTTCCTCGGGCGGGCCGGTATAGGTGAGTGGGGTAGTTAGAACTGGGTTTTCGTCGGTTTTTGCTAGAGCGGGAATGACATTGACACGCAGTGTCTTGTCATCCACCTTGGCCACCGTGATGAGCACAGTGCGACCGGCGAGAAGCGGCATGAGTTCAACGAACACGGGACCTCCTTATCGTGGCGCGTGCGCATTCTTTCTGTCGCCCGCGCCGACTAAGTTATTTGTTGGGAAGATGGGTTAACTAGAATGGGGACGGGCACCTGTAGATTTTTCAGTGGACAGCGCCTAAGAGGGTCCATCACGAGTCAGCAAGGATTATCGGGCGAGGATCTCTGTTGGCTTCTCGGAATTTGTCAATGCGTTGAGGCATATCCCACCGGGAGCGCTGTTTCCTTTCCAGAACCGGTGACCGGTACTTGCCCTTCGGCGTCGCTGCGCCGAAAGCGGCCAACGGGTCACGTTTCCGATTAAGGCTAGCGACTACGCGGCCAATTGGAGAATTTCGGTGGGCCAATTTGCTCGAACGGGGTTCGGGTCCTCGAAGCGGACTTTTGGGGAGTCAGGGGCTGCAGTTCAACGGGTAGGCCGTTATACCGCCAAGTGGGCGGCGCTCAATTGGCGGGTATCCGGCATTAGAAAAGCGCATGGTCAGAACTGGGCGCGGTGGCAGCAACCTGGTTGCCGGCTAAGGGAGAAGCTACAAAATGTATATCGTAAATTTATGATAACTTTCCATTGACAACTCCTCGCTCGGGCGAGCACAATTCCTTCAATTAGCCAAGCTCGTTAGCGAGGCGAAGAGGGAGGACGAGATGCCGCAATGCGTTCACTCCCGACTTGCGTTGCGCGCACTCTTCAAGCCAGGAAGGTGCACTGAGGGGTGGCTTGCCCGCGAATGGACCTGCTGGAAACCCCGTAGAAAACCCACCAATGAGCATTCTCAGATAGACCTCCAACGATCCCACGGACACTGTGCAAAACCGCGTCAGGGAGAAACGCTGCGGTAGCTGATGGTGTGCCCTTCCTGATAAGCGCGTGGTAAACGAATTGGAAGGATGAAAGGGAGGACGTGATGAAAAAGCACTGGATCCTTGCAGTGTGTGTGTTTTTCCTGGGGCTTTCTTCACTGGCAGGGACGGAGCCGACGACCTTCGATGGGGTTAAGACAAGATTCAGCCGAAGCGACACCGATCGGCGTCTTATCGACAAGGACGCTAAACTCATCCTGGATGACGGTGCTCAGAAGCTGACGGTGAAGAACGATGAGCGCCCTCTGGAGGTCAGCTACAACGACATTCAGAAGGTTGTATTCGACCTGAGTACTCGTCGGCGCGGCGTGTCCGGGAAGGGCGGAATTCTTTTTGCGGCGAGCCCGCTAGTGGGCGAAATCCGCGCCGGCCATCACGTTAACAACTACTGGTGCTACCTGGAATATAAGAGGCCTGATGCGTCGGTGCAATCCTACCTGCTGGAAATCCCGAAGAAGTGGTCCCCGAACGTGATCGACAAGATGCAGGCGTTGCTGGGCGGCAAGGTTACGATCGCTGAATTTCCGGAACAGGAAGAAAGCATCAAGAAGGACACCTTGAAGGCTGTGCAGTCGAAAGACGGCCTCTGGATTGAAAAGGATCTACACCCGCTTCCAGAGATGAAACCGGAAAAGGCGCTGGTGGTCGTGGTCTGCCCTGCGCTTGGGGTCTTCAACTCTGGCCTGGGGGGAAAATGGGCCCGCTATAAGGTCATGCTGCATGCGAACGATGACGTAGTAGTCGTGGACACGTTTGGCGCTTACGGGTTTGCGTACCTCGATCCGGGGGAATATCTGCTGGTTTCGCAGACCGAGAAGACGAACGGGTTTGGCTTCCACATCAAGCTGGAGGCGGGCAAAGACTACTACTTCTTGCAGGACTTGGACCCTACCAATAAAGGCCGCACCGATCTTTCAAGGCACTCGAAGGAACTCGTCATGTACGAACTCAGCGGCGCGGATTATACGGACTGGAAACCTAAGTGAGCTTTTCGCCCGTTCACGTGATGTGCAAATGAAAAGGCCGGCCGAGTCCCGCTGGAAGCCCTGGCCGCGAAATTTAGAGAGGAGGGTATAGATATGCTTCGGAATGATTGCGGACGATCTCGATGTTCAGTCGGTGCGACCGTCGGCAAGCTGGTTGTGATGTTGGTGGTTCTGGCCGTCGCATCCTTGGCTCCGGGCGCGCCCAAGAAGGACAAGGACCAGGGCCAGGAGTTCACGCACACATTCCAACACACCTACGACGAGGTTTTCCAGGCGACTCAGGAGGCCTTCGAACGTCTGGGCTATTCTGTTACGGACAAGGAGAAGGGGACGATCAGCGGTAATGGCGTCATTCCGGGCGGCACCACCCTGAGGTGCACTTTCGCCATTCACATCGAAGCCCTCAACACTAAGCCTGAGACACGGGTAACGATGAACATCAAATCGGGCAAGACAGGGTGGCTAACTAGCAGATCCGGGGTCGAACAGGAGTTCGATCAACGTTTGTCGAGCGAGATTCAGAAAGTGTTGGCCTCCTATCACTAGTACCGCAACGGCGCAGAGAGGTAGTCATCAAACGGTCGAAGTGCCAGTGGCAGTATCAGCTAGTCTCCTGTCCCAGTGATTCGTGATGTAAGTCAAGACGGTTGAACGGCGCACATCCGGTCGGAGATGCGAGCGGCATATTAGGCACATCCCGCCCCAACTTAGTTCACTTATTCCTGTGACAGGGGACTAGTGTCCTGAGTCAGAAGTTCGTTGATGAATTTAGCCCCGACTTGTCGGGAAGAAAGAGCGTAGCCCACGGCGCCGACGTCGACGCCCGGGACTCGGGTGGCCGGGCCCCGTTGCACTTCGCGGAATACAAGAAAAGTCAAGACATTGTCGACCTACTGCGCCAGCACGGCGGGCACGAATGAGTTAGTAGCGGTCGCGGTAGGGGTGCGCGGGCATCCTGGCCGTGAAATCTAGAGAGGAGGGTAATGATATGGTTCGGAACGAACGCGGAGGATCCCGATTTCCAGTCGGTGCGAGGGTCGGCGAGCTGGCTCTAATAGCCTTGGTGGTTCTGACCGTCGCGTCCTTGGCTCCGGGCGCGCCCAAAAAGAACGAGGAGCATGAGATCACGCAGGTTTGCCAGCACACCTACGACGAGGTTTTCCAGGCTTCTCAGGATGCCATCGAGCGGGCGGGGTTCTTTGTGACCGCCAAGGACAAGGACAAGGGGACGATCAGCGGTAACGGCGCGGCGGGCAAGTTCACCTTCGAAATGTACATCGAACCCCTCAACACTAAACCTGAGACACGGGTGACGATGCACGGCAGAGGTAAGCATTGGGATTGGCGTTACACGTCTTCGCAACTGGACGCAATCTTGAGCGAGCTTCAGAAAGTGCTGGCCACCTATCACTAGTACTATGGCCGCGCAGAGAGATGATCATCGAACGGTCGAAGTCCGAGTGGCAGTGCCGGCTAGTGTCCTGAATCAGAAGTTCGTTGATGAATTTAGCCCGCGGAGCGGGCGAAAGGGCGTGGTCGACGGCGTAAGCCGTGGGTACGGGAACCCTCCCTCACCCACGTCCCCTCTCCCGCTCGCGCGGGAGAGGGGTGTCCGTCAACTGACGGACAGGGTGAGGGCTCTCTTCCCCAGGGCTGACGCCCTGGCCTACGATCTTGAGCCCCTAACGGGGCTGCGGACCGGTCGCCGGCCAGACAAAGGCTCTATCAGGGAATTTCTGACTCAGGACACGAGGAGGCTTTATGCGTACCCTTGATGACGGACAGCGGCGCGCCGCTCATGTGATTCGGCTCGGAGTTTTAACACTCGGCTTTTGCCTGCTTGGTTTTGCAGACCTTATCCAGGCTGGGGGTCAGAATACAGCCACACAGTCGCATGTGGTTGGCGTCAAATCCGATCCTTCCGGGGCAATGATCTGGCAGAAGGGGGGAAGGGACTACACCTGCGCGAACACCTTGACTCCGGGCACAGTCGAGTTGACGTTCCACGGTGATAATGATGTCCAGAGACTCCAGGTGCGAAGGTTCGGCTACTCCGCGAAGAACCTCGATGTCAAACCCACCGATCAAGAAGTTGGCGCCGTATTACTGGGGCGACCGGCTTCCAAGTCCTTCCTGGTTGCGGACGATGCGGCACCGGATTTCAAACAGTTGAACGCCGCCGTGAAAAAAGAGTTTGAGGAGACACTCCTCACCGACCAGAATGCGTTTCGATGCGCGCCGTTCGACCTTGATTTCATCCAGTTGACCAAGGACAAAGAAACGGGGGCCGCTGAACTCAGTGTAGCTCTCAAACTGGACCGATCCTTTGGGGGGCCGGCATTTCGACTCGCGAGTCATGCGCCCAATACGCCGGAACGTCATCAGAAAATGAGTCAGGTGGCGCTCGAGAACGGGGTCGCCGAGATCCTCGGGCGGTTTCATCGCCTCGCCGCCAAATTTCCAGACCTTAAGGTAATCACTGTTCTTTGCTCTTACGCAACGACGGATGCGGTGCTCGACACACAATTCAGCTCGTTTGTACAGACCGTGACCCGGACTGCCAATCCGTTGCTTGACGGTCATACGGGCTTGGCCACTGAAGTATTCGTAGGCACGGCCAAGGTTGACGTCGTTAAAGATCAGGCTGCCGAGAAGACCATCTCATTCAGCATGCCAACTGCCCAGATACCGGACACCCTGGACAAGAAGGCCATAACCGACGCCGTCCTCGCCGTTGGGAAGATTATTCTCCCTTGAAGTCTTGGGGAATAGGCCACCCCCGCAGCATGTAGTCACTTGGACGTTGGGAGTGCCCTTCCTCACAAGCGCCGGGTAGGCGCCGTTAGTTCACGATGGTGCCCTATGCAGAAAAGAAAAGCGCGACGCAGGCGGAGTGTGCCTTCGTCTGCGGCTTTTAGTTCTTTCGCATTGATAGATATGTGAACGCGCTTTATCAAGAGGCGAGTACTGGAGAAAGCGCACAACTCCGCGCCTCGTGGCCACTGGAGCTATCCGTACGCCGGCGTCCGGGGGTGCTGAGCGATTGGCACCTCGAAGACGATTCGTCCGACATTAGAAATATGGGTGCAGGTGGAACTGCGTGATCTTCGGGAAGGAGAATTGAAATGATATGCTTACGGAAACACTCGTTAATTTTGGGCATCGTGGTAGTGTTGGCCTGCGTTTTAGCAACCACTCGGGCCAATGCGCAAGGGTATGATCTTATCGACGCGGCTGACAGGGGTGATTTATCCCGTGTCAAGAAGTTGCTCCGCGCCAAGGCCGATGTGAACGCCAAGAGCACTACTGGCGCCACGGCGTTAATAATGGCGTCTAAGAAGGGCTACCAGGACGTGGTGCGAACGCTGCTCGACGCCGGGGCCGATGTGAACGACGAGGCGTCCAATGGCGAAACGGCGTTGATGGCAGCGTCGGGGACTGGCCACCAGGAGGTGGTGCGGGCGCTGCTCGACGCCAGTGCCGATGTGAACGCCAAGAGCACTACTGGCTTCACGGCGTTGATGATGGCGGCGGCGCATGGTCACCAGGAGGTGGTGCAAACGTTGCTCGACGCCAAGGCCGATGTGAACGCCGAGAACGCCAAGGAGGCCCTTGGCTTCACGGCGTTGATGATGGCGGCGAGGACTGGCCACCAGGAGGTGGTGCGGGCGCTGCTCGACGCCAAGGCCGATGTGAACGCCAAGGCGTCCAATGGCGTCACGGCGTTGATGATGGCGTCGGGGACTGGCCACCAGGAGGTCGTGCGGGCGCTGCTCGACGCCGGGGCCGATGTGAACGCCAAGGAGGACAATGGCTTCACGGCGTTGATAATGGCGTCTGTGAAGGGCTACCCGGAGGCGGTGCGCGCCCTGCTCGACGCCAAGGCCGATGTGAATGCCAGGACGGGCAATGGCGCCACGGCGTTGATTTTGGCGTCGGGGGCTGGCCACCGGGAGGTGGTGCAACTCCTCAAGGATGCCGGCGCAAATGAACGCTAAGGCCGATATGAACACGAAGTTACAACCGGGGGACCGAGTATGAAGCCCCGATGACGCAAATAGCTCGATCAGGCGCGGGCTTTTTCGTGTTTCGGAAAGGGTAGGTTTTGAGACTCGGCGCGGAGCCCCTGAAATCAACGGCTTGAAAGTCTGATAAGTCTGTCTCAGAATTGAGGCGCGAAATACGCCCGCGTCTCGACTGACGAGCGATGTCCTGCCCTGCCGTTCGCCGCTTCGAAGCGGAGCGGTTGCAAGACCGTTTTCAAAGACGAGGGGCCGTCAGGAGCCACGCTCAACCGCCGCGCTCGCCCATTGCCTGGGCAACCGGTTCCTCCACTTGGCTGGTTATGTCGCTAACCCGTAGATGTGCCCCGTGCATTCAAACTCCCGAGATACGGGGTTCTGGGATCTCGGCAAGGCAACGTGCCGGTGTCACTCGGATGCATAAACGCGACTCTTGTCGCAATGGCCCCGCTGCGTAGGGGGGGCACGTTTATTGTCCGATTTCATCGATGACGAGTCCATAGCACGCTGTCCATCCAGTGGACTCCAACGCGGGTTTTGAGGTTCCCCAAATCTGGACACATAGAACGAAACACGCACCCCTTCCGCATCGAAGGAGTTAGAGCCGCCACGCGGAAGCAAGAAGTTGGAATCCCGGAGAGGATAAGGGTGGGTCGTTCGAATGTAGGCGCCGAAGAGGGCCGTACCCTAGAACGGTATGTCCTCCTCAGTGCCCTCGCTTCCCGGCCCGTTGAAGGGATTCTCGCTTTCGTCGACCGGCTCCGAGGCCTTCGAGGTTTCTGCCGCCTTGGCTCCGTGCCCGTTCTTTGACGGCCCCAGGAACCTGAGCGTGTTGACGACCACTTCCGTCACATTGCGCTTCTGCCCTTCACGATCCTCGTAACTGCGCAATTGGAGCCTTCCTTCCACGAACAGGAATTTCCCGCGGGTCACATGCTCGCCCACAATCTCGGCCCAGCGCCGCCAGGCAACACAGCGAATCCAGAGAGTGTTGGTCTTTTTCTCTCCGTCGCCGTTCTTGTAAGTCTCCTTCACCGCCAAGGAGAAGTTTGCTACCGGTATGCCGCCAGGAGTGAACTTCATCTCGCTGTCGGCTCCGACGTATCCAATGAGCATCACTTTATTCAACATATGTGTTCTGACTGGAACAGTAAAATGGCCACCTAAGGGCCCCTTTACTGTTCCGCTATCTCCTTTCGCGTTGGGTGAGTAGAAGTTGCGCTCGTCACACTTGATTCCAGGACCCGAATCTAGGGGTCATTTGACGGAAACGAACCAGCTGGCTATTCTGCACTCGGTATGGAAGCGTCCATTCAATCCTCAAGTGAGAGCGCCAAGGTGATCCTCAGTCGCGTTGTCTCTGAGGCTGATCGGGACGCCGAAAAGACGATCTGCCACTTCAATGGCGGTGGCGGCATCATGCTCTCCAACTTCTTGGGCGCCCTTATTTGCCCCGGCGACGAAATCAACTTCCCTCTCGCCAACGACTCTGCCGGGGCAGGAACCGAAATCTACATCCGCAAGACCTCGTCCGGCGGGCGGGGTCGTGATCTCTACCAGACCCCAGTCAGTTATGCCGCGCGACCCAAAGCTGATAAGCGAGAGCGACTTTACATACGGGAGGAGGTTCCAGCGGGCAGGCTGGGGATTTCCTCCATCCATCTGCCTTGCGAGGTGGTCCGCGATTATTTCTACGTCACCACACGGCGGCAGCCGTGGGCACGCCAGACGAGTCTGTATCAGGTTCTGCGAATCACTCCCACCGCCTCACTTGCAGAGTTGCGAGTGGCCTTCAGGCTCAGACAATTGGAGATCCGCGCTGCCGGCACTTCTAGCCGTGACAGTGCTACCCTGGAGCGAACCTTCAACATCCTGGCGCAACCTGATTTGAGGGCTTGTTACGACTCACTGCTGAAGAATCCGTCGGCGCCGGCACTCTTTCCGTATGGGGGATTCGGTTCGATCTTGGTCGCCGGAGACCGCTCGCGCGATGGTCAGACGTTCTTTGCGACCCAAATCCTCTCGTTCCAGCCCGAACTGCGGGAGCGCCGGTTCCACGCGCCGTTGCGGAATTTTGACTTTTACGGTGACCGTGCCATCTACCATGATGCTCGGCGGAAACTCGAAGTGAAACTCGACCAGTCAGCCATGCCGATCCCTTGGGACGCAACCTGGAACCGGTGGAAACACCTGCTGGGGGCCGAGGTCGAGTTACAGGGAACGTTCGTCCAGGCGGGCAAGTACCGTCATCGGAATGGTCAGTGGAACCTGCTCAAGTGGGAGACTGCTTTGCCGAGCCGCATCCATGTGAAGATTCCTACCAATATCGCCGAGCAAATTGAAGCAGCTCGCAAGAGCTATCACCGATTTGGCCAGTTTTCGAACGCCTTGGGCCGAATTCGTGCCCGCATCGAGAGCGAGCCAATGGAACAGGAACAACTGCGCTGCCTGTGCTGGGACCTCGGTATTCCGGGCGACTTCGACGTCGCTCAAATCTCGTGGAGGCCCGATTACGATGCCTTCTTCTACCAGCAACTCTGCAAGCGGGCGCGACGGCTCTACCTTTTCCGCGACGAGTACATTTTCGATCTCCCCAGGGCGACTGCGGTCGAGACACCGCAATTGGGTCATGCGACATACCTGTTTTCCAAGCCACAAAGCATCGAAGCCTTCCTGACCGCCTACGTCGCCACCACGAAGGAGGCTATCCGACAGAATCACGCCAACGTGGCGGAAAAGCTGGGATTCCTGGGGCGGGTCGTTCACGGATCCAATCCACGCGTCTGGCTTCGAGGCTTAAAGGCGCGGCTGGGCGAGGCAGCCGATTGCGCTCAGGTAGCATCCGAAGGAGAGTGAATATGCAAAACGAAACGAACACGAAGGCTGAAATCATTGCCCTTCTCGACGGCCGAACGCAGGTGAGCCTCGAGAACATCCGTCAGTTCATCCTGGACCTGGACGAACGCGATTACATGGAGTTCCTGTATCCTCTCGACCCTGGTTTCGCCGGAGAACTTGACGAGCGATCCGCTGAAGCTGAGGGAATGCTTGAAACCCTGAGAGACATTGAAGGAACTCTTCGCGGCCTGGACCAAGGCAAGATCAAAGTCCAATGACATGCGTTAGCAGGAGCACCGGTCACCCCGCGGTGAGTCTACGACGGAGAAGGTTCATGTTGCGTGGCGGCGGGTCATGTCCCCCCACTCGCGGCAAGGGTGCGATAACGATTCCCATGGGTGCCTAAACGTGTTAACGTAAGCCTTCCGTGCCTTATTTTTCTGTAAGTTACCAACCCGGGTTGCCCGTTCAGGGCGAGAGCTTGAGCGTATCCTACATATTTTGGGAGGATCCCCTTGAGATACCGGCCTCAACGGTACACCTGTCCGCAATGTAAGTGGGACTTCGCCCGTAGAAAAAAGCGGTGTTGTCCAGGGTGCGGCACGCTGCTCTTGATCGTGTCAGACATGCTCTCCGATGCTGAGCTGACGGATCTCCGGAGTTTCTGGATGTGGGAGCCTCTGAAGGAGAAGTGGGACTTCATCCGAGATTGGGAGGAGCATAAGGTCGAGGCGATGAAAAAATTCGAGGAATACGCTTTCGGGCGCGGCGGCGGCTTAGGTCAAGAAGAGAAGAGGCACCTACCACTATCCCGATGGCTTCAGTGAAGGCGCGCCACCGCATGACCTGTATCCCGTGCGATCGCGATAATGTCATCGGGTACCAACTAACGCTGAGTCACAGTTTGGGTCACAGATAAGCGCGAAAAGAACCATTTTCCGCCTAGTTGTCGGGCTCGGCGGTCCTGTAAATTCAATGGTTTGAGTGTCGTTCAAAAGCTGTCATCGGTTTCGTAAACCGAGGGTCACCAGTTCAAGTCTGGTCGCCGGCTCCAGTTTCATTATCTGATCTTTCCTCGTGCCGCGACGCGCCAGGAACCCGTGACCATCCCATCCCGCAACGTGAACACTTCGTCATGCATGTTCACGCAGGTACAGACGTGATTGGGGATGACCGTCAGGACTTCACCAACGTAAAACTTGTGGGCTGAGTGAGTGATATCCAGGTGGCCGTGTTCCTCGTTCAGCTTTATTATGGGCGCGTCAGGAGCCTCGACCACATATCCGTAGCCGGACTTCGCTCCTGAACCTAAAAGGTCGGAGGACAATGCCTTCGACCCGGCATCGATAATGGCGCGCCCAGGCACGGCCGTCGAAACCACCGTGACCGCCAGGCGCGCTGCGCAGTCTTCGAGTCGGCAGGCGCCCTGATAGTGGGTGTTCAAATCGTTGTAAACGTAGGTGCCGGGGCGGATTTCGGTGAGTCCGGGAATCAGGTGGGCGAACTCGGCAGAGGGTGTCGAACCGCCGGAAACGATTTCAACCTCCAAGCCTGATTCGCGAAAAGCCGCCAGCGTTCGTTCAACCTTCCCGGCTACCATCTGAGCTTCTGCCTGCCGCTCGTCCTTGTTCCCCCAGACGTTTCCGAAGTAAGTCATAAGGCCGCGGAAAGCGAGTCCCGGCATCCTCGCAATCTTGCTTGCCAATTCCACGCAGGGCGAACCTGGCTCGAGACCGCAGCGGTGAAACCCCACGTCAAACTCAACCAGAACCCCGACCGTACAAGCTTGCTGGGAGGCTGCCTGTGAAAGCTCCTGCGCCGCGCTCAAAGAATCCAGCGCGACAATCATGCGCCGCGAAGACGCCAGCGCAACCAGGCGGCGGAGCTTTTCGACGCCCAAGACGGGATAGGCAATGAGGATTTCATCCAGACCTGCTTCCGCCATCACTTCCGCCTCTCCCACTTTGGCGACCGTCAATCCCAACGCGCCGTGCTCGAGTTGGAGGCGGGCAACCTCAGGGGTCTTATGCGTCTTAGTGTGAGGCCGCAGGCCCACCCCCTGCTCGCGACAGGAAGCTGCCATCCGATCCAGATTGCGCTCGAGCGCGTCCAGATCAATCGTCAAGGCGGGGGTTGAAAGCTCGTCGTAACGCATGGGAACCTCTCTGATCTGCACCAGGTTGTTGGAAAAACTTTCGCGTCTGTCATTCTGGGCATCTCTGCAGTTCGTGGTGCGCTGCCGAACCCAAGAGACAACTGCCGAGATCCTTCGCCCGCCGAAATGCGCGGCGGGCTCAGGATGACATAGGCTTCAACCTACGCGTCCATTTGAAAATGCAATGTGCTAAGGATTCAACGGCTTGCTGACCCGAGCGATGCAATCGATCTCCACCTTGATCTTAGGCAACTGCGCTCCCACCGTTGTGCGTGCGGGCGGATCCTGGGGGAAAAACTCCCTGTAGACTGCATTCATGGAATCAAAATCCCTAATGTCCGCTAAGAAGACTCCCACGCGAACTACGTCGCGGAGCGAACTGCCTGCGGCCTCGAGAATGGCTTGGATATTTTGCAGCGTGCGCCGGGTTTCAGAACCAACATCGCCCAGCTCCAACTCATTGGTGCTCGGATTTGCTGGGCCTTGCCCGGCCACAAATACAAAACCATCGGCAACGATTGCCTGAGAATAGGGCCCGCGCGGTTGGGGACCTTTAGCTGTTCTTATAACTTCACGCATCATGGCTCCTTCTGCGGCTCCAAAAGATCGCTGTGTTTCAGTCTCGCCCCTCAGTATAATGTCGGTTAGGGTTCGCGTAAAGTTAATATGAACTCATCTGAACTCAGCGGGTGTCTCCGCTCTATGTCCACCCAACCCGCCACGGCCGAGCCGGCGCACGAACTTCCCCGCGCTCTTGGCTACACAGGCTCAACAGCGATCGTGATTGGCACGCTAGCCGCGGCGCTCACCATTGTTGGCAACGCATTGGTGCGCAGCCCGCTCGAATCGGGGATTAGGCTTGTCTTAGTCCTTGTAGGTGTGCCGATCTTTCTAATCTGGAAACGGAAGGAGGTGTCCAACAGGTGAACCTGGAAGCAGGTAGCAGGCAGAAAGCAGGGACCTAAAGGCTAAAGGGCAGAGGTTGGAGGGTAAGGGGTAAAGGATAAAGGCTAAAGGCTAAAGGTTTTTCCGGCTCGAGGTTCGAACTTCGATTTTCGGTTCTCGAATTCGGCTTTTCGGATTTCGCATTTCGCTTTTCGCATTTCGCTTTTCGCTTTTCGATTTTCGAGTTTTGCTTTTCGAATTTCGGTTTTCGGTTTTCGAATTTCGGATTTCGATTTTCCGCGCACGCTACTTCAGGTTGTTGGGAATTAGGCACTCCACTACGACCACATCGTGCCAGCGATCCCCCAGCTTGGTGTGTTTCACGTGCACTCCCACCTCACGCCAGCCGGTCATGCGGCAGAGTCTACGCCCCGCATCGTTGTGCGCCAGGAACCGGCCCACCAGCTTGAAGTGGCCGACAGACTCGGCGAGTGCGAGCACAGCCCGCATGAGTTCCCGTCCCACCCCATGCCTCCGGTAGTCGCGGTCGATGTAGATCAGGAGCTCGGCGATTCCCTCCATGGCAGGACGCACGCGATAGGGACTGAGCGCCGCCCACCCTAGAATCCAACCGTTCAACTCAGCCACGAGCAGAGGGTACTTTCCAGAATGTTCATTCACCCAGTTCGTTCGCTCTTCCGGAGTGTGTAGGAAGTTCTCAAAAGTGGCAAGGTTATCTTGCGTTGCTTGCATATAAATGCGCGCGATGTCGGACGTGTCCCGGAGTTCGCCGGGGCGCACAGTGAGCCGAAAATGGGGCCTGGCAGAAGCGTTGAGGCCTGGTGTGTCCATAATAGAGCAGAAGGCAGAAAGCAGAAGGCAGAAGCCTAAAGGCTTTTCCGTCTCGAGTTACGCACTTCGACTTTCGGTCTTCGAGTTACGAATTTCGGATCTGGATTTTCGATTTTCGGGTTTCGAGCTTCGAGTTCCGATTCTCCCATTTCTGATTTCTAGTTTCTGATTTCTAGTTTTAGAATCTCTTGCTTTCGGCCCGCACGCGATCCACGTACTTGCCCGAAGCAACTTCGACGCGAATCGTCTCCCCGGACTTAATGAATTGAGGAACCATGAGTTCCAGACCATTTTCCAGCATGGCGGACTTGTAAGTATTGTCCTGTTGCTGGTGGACTGGTTGTGCCGTGGTCCGGATCTTTACCTCGACGATCTCCGGGAAGACAATGCTGACCGGTTGCCCTTCATAGAACTCGACCGGCACCTTCATCTCCGGCTGGAGAAAGGTCTTAGCCGCGCCAATGGCCTCGAGCGGAATAGACACCTGGTCATAAGTTCTCGGATTCATGAAGGTCGCCGAATCCGCGTCGCTATAAAGGAATTCCATCTCCTGCTTCTCGAGCTGGGTTTCCTCGAGCCTCTCTTCCGGCCGGAACCGCAACTCCTTGAATGTGCCTTTAAGGACATGGCGCAGTTTGGCGTGCACGCTGCCGGGCATCTTGCCTTGTCCAATGTGGTACTGCGATTCGATGGTCTTGAACAGGTCATTATTGATCTTCAAAATCGTGCCGGGACGGAGCTGGGATGCGATCAGCATGAGAACCTCACAGGCAGGCGGTGGGCAGCCGCTCTGGGGTAGCTCACCTCCTGCGGAGAACCACAGCAGGAGTCCAGTGCCACTTAATGCGTTCAGTTATTCTATGCCATCTCCTGCGCGTAGAGTCAAGCGTCACGTCTGGCCAGTATTGGTGTCACTGGCACGATTCAGCCGCGCCGGAGCCCACGTCATTCCCGCGAAGGCGGGAATCCAGTACTTAAGGCGATCAGTTCCGAAAGTTTGCGGAGTGGATTCCCGACTTCGCGGGAATGACGTGGGGGCTGGGACGTCCGCATTGTTCAAATGACACCAGTACCGTCCAGCCATCCCGCGCTCAAGCCAGAGGTGGGATTCGCCGATAAGGGAATCGAGAAGGTGAGGCCCTATGTCGAACAACACTGCGGAGCGTTCGAAAACTCAAGATCAGCCAACAAGCGCACAACAAGTACTCAAGTGGGCAATGTGCCACCCGGGAGTCCTGCTGCTCGGTTCTCTTGCCGTTGGAGCCATGCTGGCCCCACGGAGAGAAAGCGATCAACCGTCGCTTACCGGCCGACGAGTAGAAACCGAGGCGGATATTATCGATGGCGACGTCCCGCTGTTTATCTGATTCTACCCGCGGGTTTCAAACTCTTTTCTGGAAAGTTCCTGAAGCTCGTAGTCTGCCGTCTCCCCTTTCGGAGTACGGCAAACCTCTCCGGTAGTGACGAACTCGGCCCCGGCGGCGGCCATCTCCTCGAGGGCCTTCCGTCCCCCCTCTTCGCTGATGGCCTTAATGGCATCCACCACGACAGCGATGGGCAGGTTGCGCTTCCGCAGCGCCAGGACATCCGACAGTACGCAGTATTCGGTGGCCACGCCAAACACGACGAAGCGCGGCTGGTCGAGAGAAGCCAAGATGGCGTCGATATTCACGTTGGCGGTGAAGTCGTACACGGGCTTCTCCACGATGATCTGTCCAACCCACCCTCGCGGCAAATGAAAGGCATTGGGACGATTTTCAACCACCACGGCATCCGGGAAGAGTGTCTCCGGAATGCGGCGCTGCCCGGGAGTCCCCACCACGCAGTGAGGCGGCCATTGGGCGAACTCCGGGTCGTCCGGCGCGTGCGCATCCGCAGTTGAAACAACCGGCACCTTGCGGGCGTGCGCCCACGACATCAATTCTTCAAGGTTGGGAATGATCTCCTCCGCGTGGGGCACGTAAAGCCGCCCACTGGGAAGCATAAAGTCCACCTGTGTATCGACGTCAACAAATATCAGGCGTCCGGGATTGGTTAGCTCACTCATGGCAAATCAGAAAGCAGAAATTAGAAAGCAGAAACTCGGACTTCGAAGTTCGAAAATCGAAAATCGAAATCCGAAAATCGCAGACCGAAAATCGCAGTACGAAACTCGAGACGTAAGAGCCTTTAGCCTTTAGCCTTTAGCCTTTAGCCTTCACCCTTTACCCTCCAACCTTGGCCCTCTAACCCTTAGGCCTCTGCCTTCTGCTTTCTGCCTTCTGCCTTCTGCTTTCTGCCTTCTGCTTACTGCTTTTCTGCTCTCCGAAGGTCTGCTCGTGGACCTCGGCCAGGAGGCGCTGGAGCGCCTCGCTTTTAGTCACGGGGAATGGCGGCGCGTTGCGCAAAGCGTGGTACGGCTCGGGCAACAAGTCAAGGTTGGCAAGGACGCTAATTCGCGAGTCCTGAAGCCGTGGCCGTGAACGCAGCCGTCGGCCTCGCTGCATCACGGGGCAAAGTAGCGGCGCGCCGCCGGAGAACGTTTCGTTCGAGCGTGCAATCACATCGTGGTGATACTGGGCGCCGTCCGAAAACCGGAAAACCTGTTTCCGGCCTGGCGAATAGGCCTTTTCTTCGCTGAATTTGCTCTTATACTCGACGCGTCCCTGGAATTGGGTCTCAACTAGTTTATACACCACGCTGAGCGCAGGCACATCGCGCGAGGTCGCAAGGTCGGTTCCCACCCCGAATAGGTCGATGCAGGCGCCCTGCGAGAGCAAGGCTTCCACCTTATACTCATTCAAGTCCCCACTGGCCACGATCTTCGCCTCGGGCAGACCGTGACGGTCGAGGATTTGCCGGACACGGCAGCTCTTTTCGAGCAGATCACCGCTATCAATACGGACGCCAGCGATCTTCCGCCCCAGGGTGGCTGCCGTTTCGGCGCCTACCAAAGGATCGTAGGTATCGATCAACAGGACTGCATTGTCCGGGAACGTATCCAGGAGGGCCTCGAAGCTTTGACGCTCGGTAGGAAAAGCTTGGGTCCAGGAGTGGGCCGCAGTTCCGGCAAGCGGAATGCCGTATCGGCAACCTGCCAAAACGTTCGAGGTCGCAACGCACCCGCCGAGATAGGCGGCGCGAGCGGCACGAACACCGGCTTCCGGCCCCTGCGCCCTCCGCGTGCCAAACTCCAGCACGCCTCGGCCACGCGCCGCCCGCACGACGCGAGCCGCCTTGGAAGCGACGAGTGTTTCAAAATTGACCACGGAGAGCAGGTAGGTCTCGACGATTTGAGCTTCCAAAATCGGCGCCGTTACTTGCAGCAGCGGCTCTTCCGCAAAAACCAGCGTGCCTTCCTCGACTGCCTCAACGTCGCCGGCAAAGCGGAAACTTCGCAGGTAGTCAAAGAATCCGGAAGAGACATTGCGAAACACGGGCAGGCTGCGGAGAAAGCTCACATCCTCTTCACGAAATCGCAAGTGCGCGAGGTAGTCCAACGCGTCCTCAATGCCACTGGCCACGAGAAAAGCACGCTCGGGAGGGAGTTGGCGAACGAAAAGCTCGAAAGTTGCGCGGCAGTCCACCTGCTGCTCGAAGTACGCTGCCGCCATGGTCAATTCGTACAAGTCCACCAGTAGAGCGCGGTGGGGATCGATTTCAAGCATCTTCACTCCTGCGCCTTAGTGCCCAAGCTGTGGAAAGGCAGGGAGGCCTTCGCCGCCCCTAAAATCAGTATGTCCTTGAGGATTGGGAGAGTCAAGGTTCGCTTCAAATCTTCGGAACCTTTCTTGCCCTCGATGCCAATACTCTGGTAGAGGCGCGGGGGAGCCCCAGCGGCGCTCACTGCGCGCCGGCGTGCAACAGGGGGCGGCGGTGGGTGGTGGTTTGTTATCGACTTTAGCAAGAGACAGAAAGTCGTGTCGTGGCGGATTAATGCTTATGTCGAAGGAGGGGGGTGCAAGGCATCATTGAGCAAGATACAAGCATCCAAAGTTGTAACGCCGGAGAATAGGGGAAAGTCTTGCGCCGCAGTGACGCGAGACACGTGATAGTATTACAGAGGGCGTGGTAACACTAACGCATGAGGAGGAAGCACGGCGGCGGGTTCAGAGTTAGCTCAAACTCAGCGCTGTGATCGTGGTATGGCCATGTCCCGGTTGAAGGATAAGAAATCCGGATCACGAACCCATGCTGACAGAAGAGGAGACTACTAACGTGAAACGAATTTACCGCTACCTTCCCATTGTATTAGTACTCTCGTGCGTGCCATTGGCGCACGCGCAGGGTTCATTCGATGTGGCCCTGGGCTTCGGAACGCAGCGCGCCAAGGCCACTGGGACTGGCATAGACGAGAGTACTCTTGAGCCTTGTATCCCATCATCGAGCGATACCACGTGCCAGGCCACGCCGGGTCTGGGCCGCTTGTTCATGGGTTTTGAGGGAAACGCAATGCTGAACAAGCACATCGGTTTCGGAGGTGAACTCAACTTTCAACCGACCAAGGGCACGTACGGACCGGTGCAGTACCGGGAGCTGTTCTACGATTTCGATGGGCTCTACGCACCGATTAACAACAAGAAGTACCAAGTGCGGTTCGAAGGCGGCGTCGGCGGCGCCCATTTCGGCACTACCTACACCGAGACTTCATGCATCGGAAGTGCAGTTTGCCAGTCGGAAACGATCCCCTCGGGGAGTTCCAGCCACTTCCAGGTGCACGTTGGAGCCGGTGTTCAATTCTACGTGAAGGATCATTTTTTTGTTCGGCCGCAGTTTGACTTCCGCGAAGTTCCTGGCCTCTCGGGTACGTACGGCTCTACTTCGGTGTATCAGTTCGGCACCAACCACGTACTAGGCTTCACCGTCTGGGTCGGGTATAACTTCGGGGAAATGTGAGCGCAGACTTGAGCGCAGACTCCCGACTTTGTCATTCCGAGCGAAGCGAGGAATCTCGTTCTGCTTCGGGTCGAATTGACGAAGAAAAGTTCAGAGGGAGATTCCTCGCTTCGCTCGGAATGACAGCACGTTTTTCAACGCAGGACTGTTCAAGATCTGCCACAGAGGTCACCGAGGGCGTTTTTCTCCGTGCTCTCCGTGGCCTCTGTGGTGAAAGTCATTAGGCCCCCATTCCCCCTCTCTCAAAATACCTGCGCTGCGGCGCCGTTCCCAAACTATCTTGAAATTCTCGAGCCCTTCGGAGCCTCACCACTGGTGTTTCTAATCCGAATCCCATCAGAATTGTCATAGAGCCGCATCACGCCAATTCCGCGTAACCGAGCGGCACGCAGGGATTTGTACGCCGGGGGCCGGGCAGGAAGCGCGTTGCAACTCAGTTGCATCAAATAGAGTGTAAGAAGGAGGTGGGCTATGAAAGGAAGAGGGCAACAGATTTGGCAAGTGATGTTGGCCCTTCTGGCTACGGCGGCATTCGCCATAGCGGACACCAACTCGCCGCCCCCAGGAACACTCAATTACGTTGAAGGGCAAGTTTTGGTGCAAGGCCAAAAGCAAACACAGAAGTCCGTAGGCTCCACATATCTCGAGCCTAACCAGGAGTTGAGCACCGGCAACGGTTATGCCGAGATGCTCCTCACGCCGGGTGCTTACCTACGACTCGGCAACGACAGCGAAGTAAGAATGATCTCGCCCGGGCTGGCAGATACTCAGGTGCAATTGATGAAGGGTTCGGCCATGCTCGAAGTAGATGAATTGTTCAAGGAGAACAACATGAGCGTGGTGGTAGGCGGCGCCACGACGCGGGTGGAGAAGCAAGGATTATACGATTTCAGCGCCAACTCACCTTCGGTGAAGGTGCTGGATGGCAAAGCAGTAACGTACGAGGGAGATCGGCGCCTAAGCCTCAAGAAAGGTCGCGAGGTGTTGCTGGCAGAGGGACGGCCTTTTGCAGTTCAGAAGTTCGACAAAACCCAAGTTGAGAACGACCCACTCTACCGCTGGAGCGATTTGAGAAGCGAATATGCCACCAATTCAAACGTCCAGGAGGCGAACTCCCTGTGGGCGGAAGGTGGATGGTGGGGACCTGGCTGGTATTGGGATCCATTCTGGATGGACTTCGCGTGGATGCCCGGCTGGGGAATGGGCTGGGGTCCTTTCGGTTGGCCATTCTTCTCGCCCTGGGCTGTGGGATGGGCTCCGTACTACGGCTTTGGCCCGGGCGGACGTCACTACCTTTACCCCGTCGCCATGCATGCCGGCCCGCGGGCGGAAGGCGCCCGGCCGCCGCTCGCACACCAACCCATGAAGGGCTCGCCCGGATTTCATGCTCTGCCTCGAGCTATGGCCATGAACCGCGGCGGGATGCGCGGAGCGCCTATGGGAAGGATGGGTGGTTTCGAAGGCGGGAGAATGGACGGTGGCTTCCATGGCGGTATGGGCATGGGGCCGCGACGGTGACCTGCCTTGCGTGGCTAGCGCCCCCCAAGTGGCACAGCGCGAGGCGGTCGCCACAACCAAGACAAACTTCTCCGTGTTCTCTGCGCGCTTAAAGCCGCAACGCAGAGAACACGGAGGGTCTCAGTGAGCTCTGTGTTCAGTCTTTGGAGGCACAAAGAACACGGAGAAGAAACGCCACTGCCCATTTCCCCTCACATCGCGAATGGGCCCTTCTCATGCTATAGTTGAAACATCAACTTGGGGAGGGCTTCCCATGCAAAAGTTCGGCTTTTCACGACGCAGTTTTCTCCGCAATGTTTCCGTCGCCTCCACCGGAGCAGCAATGGCTTCCCTGCCCGCCGTTGGCCACGCCATGGCGGGTGATGTGACCCCCGAGCCTCCCTGGCCGGTGACGGTGGAATCGTATCCGCTGCTCGAGCCCGGCAAAGCAGCCAGCCTGGGCCGCTTCAAGCTGGCCACGATGGATGAAATGCCGGCGGCCTATCAGGAAAAACTGCGCGCCTACGCGCCCGACCTCGATCTGACGCTATGTCGTACCGAGGAGCAGTACCTGAAAGAGGTTGCCGACGCGAATGTGATCTACGGTGGCTTTTCCCGCGAACATCTTCGAGCCGCGCGCCAATTGCGCTGGATTCAATGGCCGGCCGCCGGCGTGGAAAGCATCCTGTATCCGGAACTGGTGAACAGTCCGGTTGTGCTCACCAACATGCAGCGCATGTATTCGCCCACCATTTCAGAGACGGCCATCGGGCTGCTTCTGACCCTTACGCGCGGGCTGAATCGTTACGCGCTCCAAACTCGGGAGCACGTCTGGAAAGACGTCGGTGGGCTTACAGAAATCAGCGGACTCACCCTGGGCCTGGTTGGCCTGGGCGGCATCGGCACGGACACAGCCTATCGCGCGCACTACGGCTTTAATATGAAGGTCCTGGCAGTAGATCCCAAGCCCTTGCCAAAGCCGGTTTTTGTGGCTGAGTTGCACTCCCTCGAGTGGCTTCCCAAGATGGTGCCACAGGTGGACGTGCTGATGAGCGCGGCGCCGCACACGCCGGTTTCCGAGGGCATGTTCAACGAGTCGATTTTCCGCGCCATGAAGCCAACGGCATACTTCATCAACGTCTCGCGCGGCAAACTGGTGGACACGCCCGCCTTGGTACGCGCGCTCAAAGAAAAGTGGATCGCCGGCGCTGCTCTCGATGTGGCTTACCGCGAACCGCTCCCGCCCGATGATCCCTTGTGGACAGCAGGCAACCTGATCATCACTTCGCATTCTTCCGCGGTTTCGAGGGGCTCGACCGAGCGTAGTTACGATCTGTTATGCGAGAACGTTCGACGTTATGTGAATGGCCTGCCGTTGCTCAATGTGGTTGACAAGCAACGCGGCTACTAATGTTGGGTTGGGGACTCCTCCGAACGCTTTGTCGCGCTTGCCCTACGCTATCAGTTGCAGCGATTCTCCCGCTGCAGCGGCTCACTCGGGGGAACTTTCGCTATGGGAATCGGGGCGCGGTATTCCAAGTCTGCGGTGATAGCTGCTTTGTACCGAAACAAATGACATAACCCGCAGACTTGCGCCAGGATGTAAGCGCTCTTCTGATTTTGCCACTTGTGCCGGCACGAACCCGCCAGCGGTTTGGATGAAACTGGTTCGGTCGCTTGATTCATAACTTTGCTTTCCCGTATGCCTCCCAGATCTGATCTCGCCGTATCCTTGCGAGCCAATCTTGGGATCTTTCGCCGTCATTTCACCTTGATCATCACCGCGCCGTGGACAGGCACCTGGGCCGTGAAACGCACTTTGAACACACCCAGGTCTCGCTTCTCCCACAAATCGCGAACCGAAGCCGATTCCCCTACGCCGATATCCCGGAAATAGGCCGTCACCGGCATTACGGATTCGCCGCGGTTGAAAAGACCCACTGCCTTCGAGCCGTCGGCAAGCGGCTTCGCCCAAACCTCGAGGGGACCTTCTTGTGCCACTCGATGGCCCTGAGCGCCAAGAGAATCCTGGTCCACCGCAAGAACCTCTGGGTTCGTCAGGATAGCCAAAGTTTCGGGAGTCATCTTCGAGAGGTCATTGCCCGCCAGCAGGGGGGCCGCAAGGATGCACCAGAGGCTCATGTGGGTGCGATACTCATCCTTGTTCATCTTGCCGTTTCCGACCTCCAGCATGTCGGGGTCGTTCCAGTGCCCAGGTCCGGCGAAACGCTCGAGGCCGTTCTGGCCGAAGCCAATGTAGGCCATACTCGAGTAGTCATCGGAAATGTCACCGGTGGTCCGCCACAAATTGCCGCCCACCGAAGGACCCCAAGTCCACACCCTGTCCATGCCGTATTGGCAGAGGCTGAAAACGATGGAGCGGCCGGTCTTCTCCAGGGCGTTGTGCATCTTCTTGTAAGCCGCTATCTGCGCCTGAACGTCGCCTTGAAAGCTGCAATAGTCGTATTTCAAATAATCGATACCCCAGCCGGCGTAGGTCTCGGCATCCTGCTCTTCGTGGCCAAGACTACCCTCGTGCTCAGCGCAGGTCTTGGGGCCCGGCGAGGAGTAAATCCCCAGCTTCAACCCCTGGCCATGAAAGTAATCGGAGAGTCCCTTCATGTCGGGGAATTTCTCGTTAGGATGAATGACCCCCTGCGCATCGCGCTTGCCCTGCCAGCAGTCATCGATATTCACGTACACGTAGCCCGCGCTCTTCATGCCGCTCGAAACTATCGCATCCGCCGCCGAGCGCACATCAGCCGCCGTTACATTGCAGGCAAAATGGTTCCAGCTATTCCAGCCCATAGGCGGCGTCAGAGCAGTGTCATTTCCCTGAGCAAAAGCAAACCCGCCAACCAAGGCAAGCCCGAAAATCCATAGCCCAACGATGCTCGAAACCAGTCTGTGAACCATGACCTGCACCTCTCGCTTGAAGACGCCTCGCGGCCGCAACCGCGCAGAAAATTCTACTACTGAACTTCCCAGCGCGTCTACTCCCGCGCTGTCATTCCTACACTGTCATTCTGAGCGCAACGAATAATCTCGCTCTGCCCCCTGAAACCCGACACCTGTTCCCCGTCCCCTGTTCCCTTTTCCCTATTCCCTGTCCCCTTGACTTAAAGGGCGCTCGGGTGTACGTTTCTTAGTGGGCGAAATCTGAAAACACAAATTCCGGGGCGAACTTTCCGGCTGACCCCCTCGGCTCGGGTCGGTCCGTACGCACCGGGATGACGGAAGCCGAATAGCAACTCTTCCTTTACCCGCGCAGCGTCAAGCAGGCGCGGGCGCGCGAAAGGCAAATTCCTATCACTAATGATCAGCGGCACCGCGAGATCTTTGGGCCGCGCCAGAGAGGAGAATCGTCATGACTGAGTCAGGCGCCTTGACCGAACTCCGTTTTGAGCCGCCAGGGCCAGGACCGTGGGAACTAGACCCCGTGCACTTCCCGCGCCCGATGACGCGCTACTTCCAGGAAACCCAACCCCCCTCCTTCAAGAGGGGCAGCAATGACTTCGCCCGCTTTTACGGGATGCTCATCGACGGCCTCCAGATGGGCTTCGTGAACGGTTTCGGCTACAACCAGGTGCTGCCGGCTCCCGAGGCCGAAATCCCCGAGCGCTTCAAGCGCGCTGAACAAGTCTTCGCGCAGAAGCTCTGGCGGGAGCAGCTTTGCGACTGGGACGAGAACCGCAAACCATCCTCCATTGCCACCCACCGTGAGTTGCAGGCCGTCAATCCGGACGCCCTCTCCGACGCAGAGCTGGTCGCCTATTTGACGCGGTGTCGCGACCACCATTCGGCCATGATCGCCCAGCACATGCGCTTCACCGCTGCTGCCGTGATCCCAGTCGGGGACTTCCTCGCGCACGTTGGGGATTGGACGGGCCTGCCACCGTCCGAGTTGCTGGGCCTGATGCGCGGTTCGGCAGAGGTATCCGCGGGTGGCTCAGACGAGATGGAGCGCCTGAAGCGGGCGTTCGCCCAGGACCCCGCGGCCCGCGAGGTGCTCGCATCCGACGGCGAACCCGCACAGGTGCTCTCGCGCCTGCGTTCCCTCGGGGGCGAAGCAGGCATGGCGGTCTCCGGCTACCTCGACTTGGTCGGCAACCGCCTCGTTGACGGCTTCGACATCGCCGAGCCCACGGCGCTCGAATTGCCCGACGCACTCCTCAGAGCCATCCGCATCGCTGTTTCTGGAGAAGCCCCGGCCGACGCGGACATCGATACCCGCATTGCCGAAGTCCGCGCCCAAGTCCCCGCGGCGCACCAAGCCGAGTTCGACGAACTGCTCGGCGAGGCCCGCCACATGTACCGGCTCCGCGATGAGCGTGGCGTCTACAGCGACATCTGGGCCTCGGGTCTCATGCGGCGTGCCTCCCTTGCGGCGGGCCGGCGGGTGGCAAGTCGCGGCCGCATCGCCATCGCTCAGCACATGGTGGACGCCAGCCTCGACGAGATGTGCGCCCTGGTCGCCGGCGCCGGTGGTCCGTCCGCAGGCGAGCTGGCAATGCGCGCCGAATACCGCGCGGGTTGCACCGGCAAAGACGCCCCGCGCTTCCTTGGCCCGCCCGCACCGCCCCCGCCGGACCTCGCGAAACTGCCCCCATCGGCCGGCCGCCTCATGCGCGCCACCTTCATCGCCTTGGGCCACCTCTTCGGGAGCTCCCAGGCGCAGCACGAAGAAAAGGTTCTCTACGGGCTCGCGGCGAGCAAGGGCGTCTACGAAGGGCCCGCGCGCCGCGTCTCCGGCCCCTCCGAGTTCGGTCGGATCGCTAAGGGCGACGTGCTCGTCACTGAGTCCACGACCGAGGCCTTCAACATCCTTCTCCCGCTCCTTGGCGGGATCGTCACTGACAACGGCGGCCTCCTTTCGCATGCGGCGATTGTCTCGCGCGAGTACGGCATCCCCGGAGTCGTCGGGACCCGCGAGGCGACCGAACGCATCGCCGATGGCATCCTTGTCCGCGTCGACGGCGATGCCGGGGAAGTCACGGTGCTCGGATGAAAAAGGTCGTCCCCTTCACGAAGGCGCGCGAGACATCGCTTTATGGGTCGAAGGCCGTAGGGCTCGGCGACGCCGCGCGCCAGGGTCTCCCGATCCCGCCCGGCGTGGCGCTCTCGGGCGAATTGGTGGAAGCCGTCGCCTCGGGGGAAGGCAAAGCCGTTGAAAAGGTGGTGAAGTCCATCGCCGCCTTGCAGCCCCCGTTCGCCGTCCGCTCCTCCGCCGTTGACGAAGACGGGGCGTCGGCGAGCTTCGCCGGCCAACATATCACCCTGCTCAACATACACTCGGCAGCCGATGTCCCCGGCGCTGTCCGCGAGGTCTGGTGGTCTGCGAACTCGGACTCGGCCATCACCTACCGCCAGAAAGTTGGCCTGTTTACGCGGCCGAGCGTCGGCGTCGTTGTCCAGACGCTCCTCAACCCCGGCGTCGCCGGCGTCATGTTCACTGAGAACCCGGTCACCGGCGCCGATGAGCGCCTGATCGAAGCGAGTTGGGGCCTCGGTGAAGTCGTGGTCGCCGGCCTCGTCGTCCCGGACCACTTCCGCCTGGACCGCTCCGGCCAAGTGCTGGAGCGCAAGGCCGGGCGCAAGCGCATCGCGGTCCGCCCGCTCCCGAATGGGGGCACCTTCGAGCAGCAAGTGCCACCGGCGCAGGTGAACCAGCTCTGCCTCGACGACGCCCAACTCGCCGCCTTAGGCGAGCTCGCCCTCGAGTGCGAGAAGGCCTACGGCCCGCGGCGCGACATCGAATGGGCGTACCAGGATGGGACGCTCTACCTCCTCCAGTGCCGCGCCATCACCACCGGCAAGGCGCGCAGCGAGGCGCCACCGCCTGGCCCGCCCCCGCGCGACCCCGTGGCCGCCCTCCGGCGCGTCCGGCTCTTCGCCGATATGGACCGGAGGCAGGCCGAGCAAATCGCTCGCTTGCTCAAGGAGCGCCACTTCGCGAAAGGCGAGACCGTCATCATGGAGGGCTCCGGCGGCGCCGCCTTCTTCCTCATCGACTCCGGGGAGGCCACAGTCTCGTGCAAAGGCGTCCACCTCGCCACCCTCGGCCCGGGCGATTACTTCGGCGAGATCGCCCTAATCGACGGCGGCCCCCGCTCGGCCACCGTGGCCGCTGCCACCGACCTGTTTTGCTACGGGCTTACGTTTTGGGAGTTCCGCCCGCTGGTCGAAGGGAACGGCGCCATCGGATGGAAACTCCTGCAGGCGCTGGCGAAGCGGTTGCGCGCCGCCGACCCGAAGTAGATATCATCTCCACGCTTGTCATTCTGAGCGAAGCGAAGAATCTCGCTCTGTCCCCTCCGCTTGTCATTCTGAGCAGAGCGAAGAATCCCGCTCTGCCCCCTGAAACCTGACACCTGTTCCCTTCCCCCCGTTCCCTGTCCTCTGACACCTGAGAGCTGTTCTCTGCTCCCCACTCTAACCTGTCCCTTCGGGACATCGCGGACCCCCCAAAAGGCGGGGGTCTGCGCCCGCCGGGTGAGGGGTTACTTGGGAGAGGCGCGGGTGGCCCCCAACATTGCCCTTCATGTCGGTGACCCCAGGCACGCCGCCAATGCCGCTGCGAAATCCAGGGCACAGCATCCTCATTCCGCCCATGCATGTGAACCAATGTCTGCGCTACCCCTGAAAATCCGGATGGATTCGTCTGCCAATATCTCCGAATCGCTGGCGGGGCCGCGTGGCCACCTCGCGGGCCAGCATGCATCCTTGTGGGTTGTTTCCGCGTGAGGGGCAACCTCCGCGGCCTGCCAGCAGGTAGGGAGGAGCCGTGCGCGCCACGCACCGCTCCGCGGTTCCAAACATCACAAGCGTCCATAAGTTAATCAAGATGCAGCATGAAAAGCCGCGGAGTAATCCCCCTTGCAGCCGGACAACTCCGCGCTTGCTCGCTCGTTGAGATCACTCCCCGAGGGCCGGAGCTAAGTTGGTTCACCCCTTTGGGGTTTGGTCAGGGAAGCTCGAAGCCGGGGTTTTCCTCGGTCAAGCGGAACTCGATAATGTCCGTGGCCACCGGCGATTGAACCGGGTCATCCTGCGCGAGGTAGCGAACGAGGATATTGGTGTCGAGCCCTATCATCGGCGTCGGGCGTGTGGACCGAGCCCGGCGGCGCCCTCCGCGATGGCTTCACGCATTCGCCGCAGGGTCACTGGCCGGCGGGGGCGCTTGAGCATGCCCCTTAACGCCGAGACGGGGAGTTTGGGCAGGAGAACCACGGTGCCGTCAGGATGCATAAAAAACTTCGCGCGGTCCCCCGGCTTCAAGCGGAGATGCTCCCGGATAGCCTTCGGGATCGTGGCTTGGCCCTTGACCGTAATTGCAGATTCCATGTTCCCCCATTACATCATCATAAATGTAACACCACAGCGCTCGACCGGCGTCAAGCTCTGCCCAATCACTTCCCACTGGCAGGGAGCACAGAGCTTCGCCCTCCAGAAACCTGCCGCCTTCGTCCTGTGGCATTAGTATGAAGAACTACAGAGTAAGGCAAGCTGCCCCTGGGTCTGCGGCTCGAGTGCGGCGCGAGTTGATTGGGCCTTTGCGCGGGCAGACGGCTCCCGTCCGTCGACGGACGGAAGACGGGGAACATCCGCCGCCGGCCAGCAGGTAGCAAGGAGCCGTCCGTCGGCTGACGGACCACTCCGCGGTTCTGAACATCATACAGGAAGTACGGTGGCATTCAAATTCTCCTGAAAGACCTCCCAGGTCATCGGGTGAATCGAGATACGAAGATCAGCAGAAACTGATCTGAGGAGATCGGGCACACTGGGGATGGCAGTGCGCCCGCGCTCGACAATATAGGCCGCCTCAGCGAGAGCAATGACGGGCAAGACGAGGCTGCTGAGTGGATCGTCGATGACTTTTCTCGCCTGCGGGCCAAGGCGTGGATTGCCCTCCAAATGCCACACGAGGGCGTGGGTATCAAGAACGTATTTATGGGCCATTCATCCCTCGGTCCTGGGGGCGCCACTCCACAATCCTGAAATCGTCCTCCGTCGACATTCTTCCGCCTCGGAATTCTCCATAGATGAGGCGCAAAGATTCGGCTGGGCGCCCCGGCATGATTAGAGTGTCGACGACGGTCCGGATGAGCCTCAGGCGTTCCTGGGGCGAGAGACCCTGAATCTCGGCGACAATCCTCTCGACGCTCGTCTGTGCCATGTACCACCTTCACGCTAACGCGCGATAACAGCGCTCCGCGTTCATTCCCCATCCTACCCTAATTATCACGAGGGCTCAACATGCGCGACACGTACGTACAAACACGGGAGTGGGTAGCGCAGAGGTAGGCGCAATTTGCCTTCCTCTGCGGCTCGTCATCTGGCCCTGACGCAACGTCTTTCGCACGGCAATCAAATACGGGCGTTTTCATCGGCGGCCTCGCAGATGCGACTTACTCGGTGACCTTCAGTGTTCCCTTGAGCGGGATATCTTGCGACGACCTTCCCACCATGATTTCAAATTCGCCTGGGACTACCACCCAGTGCATGTCCAGGTCGAGCAATTGCATGTCCTCCGGCCCGACCGTGAAAGTCACTGTCTTCGTCTCGCCGGGCTCGAGCGCCACTCGCTCAAAGCCCCGCAGGCGCTTCACCGGAGTAGAAATCGGGGCGTAAGTCTCGTGCACGTAGAGCTGCGCCGTTTCAACGCCGGCCACGCTGCCCGCGTTCTTCACGTCCACGCTGATCCGCGCATTACCTGCCCTACGAATTTCGTTTGGAGCAATACGCAGATTGCTATACTCAAAGTTAGTATAGCTCAGCCCATAGCCGAAGGGATACAAGGGAGTGGCGGGCATATCGGCGTAACCCCGGTGTTCCTCGCGTATCCAGGAGGCCTTCGAGGGCTTGTAGTTGTAATAGGCCGGCAATTGGCCGGAGTGGCGTGGAATGGTGATGGCCAGCCGGCCGCTGGGATTGTAATCCCCGAAAAGCACCTCCGCCACCGCTTCCCCGCCCCGCTCGCCAGGCTCCCAGGCCTCCACGATGGCGGGCACATGCTCCGCCGTCCATCGGGTCGAGAGCGGCCGTCCGTTAACCAGCACAACCACGGTGGGAGTTCCCGTATCGTAAACGGCCTTGATGAGGTCGTCCTGGACGCCGGTCAAATCGAGATTGGCAACGTCATGACCCTCACCATCGGTTCGGTGCTCGATTCCTCTTCGTCCTTCGAGGTCTTCCTGTTGCTCGCCAACCACGACGATCGCCACGCGGGCATTTTGAACGGCCTGAACGGCTTCCGCGAATCCACTCTTGTCCTCACTCAGAATCCCGCAGCCCTTGATATAAGCCACGTGAGTTGAGGGCGAAACTTTTGCTTGGATTCCTTCGCGGATGGTCACCACGTCCTGGAGAGTTACGGAGGGCGAGTAATCTCCCAACTGGTTTGCGACGTCGTCGGCGTTGGGACCAATGATCGCGATCGAGCCCACGTCCTTTTTCAAGGGCAGGAGATGGTTGTCGTTCTTGAGCAGCACGATTCCCTCGCGGGCTGCGCGCAGCGCGAGATCCCGGTGCGGTTTCGAGTGCACAATGTTGACGGCCTGATCGGGATCCACTTCACAATGTTCGAAGAGGCCAAGGGCAAACTTCTGCTCCAGGACGCGTCGCACGGCCCGATCCACCAGAGCGATGGGTACTCGCCCTTCCTCAACGTTTTCGATCAACGGGCCCATATAAGCAGGTTCGTAGGTGATGTTCAGGTCAACGCCGGCTCGCAAGCCCAGCGCGCCGGCTTCCTTTTGGGTTGGAACAATATGCTCATAAATCAGCGTTCCGAACCCGCCGCCTTCGCTCTCGACGATGCCCTTGAATCCGATCTCCTCTCGCAGGACTTTGGTCATCCACTTTTCGGAGGCGTGCGCCGGCACGTCCTCAACCTCCGGGTATCCCGCCATTACACCCAATCCGCCGGCCTTGGTAATCCCCCCAATCCAAGGGAGCAAGACGTTCTCGCGCAAGTAACGTTCGGACAACTCGATGGAGCCGCGCTCCAGTCCGCTCGTGGGCTCGCTCTGGGTGGGGAAATCCGTCATGACCGCGATGACCCTGTCCGGGGCGGCGATATTATCGCCCTGAGTGCCCCGAACAATGCTCTCAGCTATGCGTTGGTAGAGATAAGGGTCCTCGGTGTAGGCCTCCTCATTTCGGCCCATGCGCGGATCGCGGTCCTCCTCGAGCACCAGCGTGGAGAGCATGTGGATTCCGACGGATCTGGCTTCGGCGGCCGCAGCCGCGTAAATGGACTTCACCAATTCCATATCAAACGTGCTGCCGATGGTCAGGCCCTCGGGGAAAATCGTGGCACCGGGCATCATGGCGCCATGCGTGCCCTCTTCGTCTTCTAAGAGCGGAATCTTCAGCCGCGTCTGGGTGCGGGCGATCTTCTGCAGCTCGTTGAAGTACTCAGCCTGTTGGCGGGCGCCCTGGTGGAGAATCTCGTTCGCCAGGGTGAAGAAGCCGCAGCCAGGGCCAATTTCCTGGGTATAGGTTCCGGCTGCGAATCTCCGGCAGGCCTCCGTCTTCGAGGGAATGTCTCTCCCCAACTGCTCCACATAAACACAAGGCAAGTTGAGCTGACCCACTTTCTCTTTCAACGTCATGCGGCTCATCAGGTCGTCGATGCGCCGGGCGACGGGTTCATTAGGATTAAGATAAATGGGTTCATCGCCGCCGCTCTGGGCAACAGCCACAGGGACAAGCAAGAAAGCGACAGACGCCAAAAGAAATGCCGGAAGCCATTTCTTGGTCAACATTCTCAACCTCCTCATCATCCCTCGCGAGTGGGTCAACCCGAGCCTCGTACCACAGAATTCGAAGCATTATACTCGAAGACGCGAGTCATTGGGGTCTTGCCGGCCCGCTCATAGTGGTGCAGTTTGATGTCGTAGCGGCGAGTTTACCTCGCCAAATGGCGGCGTAAAGCCGCCTCGACATCAAACTGTGCCACTAATTCGCGGGACCTTGTGATTTGGCGAAGATTTCTTCTCAGTGTCCTCTGTGCCTCGAAAGACTGAACACAGAGATCACTGAGACCCTCCGGGTTCTCTGTGTTGAGGCTTTAAGGCACAGAGGACCGGAGAAGTTTGTTCTGATTGCGGCTGGCAACCAGCAAGGGATTGAACGTGCGGCGCCCTGGTGGGATACCCTCCCGCCCAGGGCCGCGGAGATTCACTAGGAATTGCGCTCAGTTTTTGCGCTGGCGGGCATTGACGGCCGATGTCTTTACGGTACGGTCACCGCCTGTAACGCATGGAGCGCCTGGTCGAGGCGCTCCAATTCACGCTCCAAAGCGGCCAGGGATTCGCCTGCTTGCGCGAAGTCTCCCTGCTCGGCATAGCACTCCAGGCGCTCGGCAACTTCGACGGTTGCCTGGGCAAGGAAATTTCCGGCTGCGCCCTTGAGGGCGTGAGTTAGGCGCGTGAGTTCCGTCGCATTTCTCTCTTGCAAAGCTCGCTTCGCTGCGGCCAGCAAGGAAGGGCGTTGCTCCAGATGCATTTCGATGAGGTCGTTCAAAAGACGGTCGTCTCCACCAAGCCGTTCCAAGAGGGCACGTTTATCTACGTACTGGTTCCCACCCCCTGCCCCTATGCCAGGAGGTTCCCCGGCCTCACAGGTAGCGGCAATGGCTGTCCCTCCAGGCGGTTTCCCCGCCTGGACTGGTGGGACCTCATATCGATGCAACAGGTCGCGCAACTCATCAATTTGTACCGGCTTTGAGAGGTACCCATCCATTCCGGCAGCCAAGCAACGCTCCCGGTCGCCTTTCATCGCATACGCGGTAACCGCGATGATGGGCACACGCCCGCCCGTCAATCTTTCTTGGGCGCGGATGGCGGCGGTGGTCTCGAATCCATCCATGTCCGGCATCTGCACATCCATGAGGATCAGGTCAAAGACACCTCCGGGGGGGTGCTCGAGTGCCGCCACCGCTTCCCGACCACTACGTGCCGGCACCACGCTGTGTCCCCGCTTTCCAAGCAAGCGAGTCACAAGCATGCGGTTGACATCGTTATCCTCAACCAGAAGTACTTGTAGCTTCCGGCCAGCCTTCGGCTGGGTTGGCCCGCCGTACACTTTTGCCTCCTCAGTCTGTTCCCGGAGGCTGCCCGAGGCGCGCCGAATGGCTGGCAGGTTAGGTTGCGACGCTACCTCCCGGCGTGATGGAGCAGGGCGAAAACAGGCGGTAAAGTGGAAGGTGCTTCCCTTGCCCAGTTCGCTCTCCAGCCAGATCTTGCCGCCCATCATCTGGACCAGTCTGGCGCTGATGGTCAGGCCCAGCCCGGTCCCGCTGAATTTCCTTTTTGTCGAGCCATCAGCTTGGGCAAAAGGTTGAAAGATCAACGCGTGCTTTTCCGCCGGAATCCCCATGCCCGTGTCGCGGACGGAGAACTGCAAACAGAGATTGTCGGAGTCCTCGTTATGTTTATCAACTGCTAAAACGACCTCACCTTGATCAGTAAACTTGGTGGCGTTGCCCAGCAGGTTGAGGATGACCTGTCGCAATCGCCCGGGATCACCTTGGAGAACTTCCGGAACTGAGGGAGAGATCTCCAGACGGAGCTCCAGGCCCTTCTGCTGGGCAGTAACCGCCAGAGGCTTCAAAGCTTCCTCGAGCGTATCGCGCAGCCGAAATTCCACAAAATCCAACTCGAGCTTTCGAGCTTCGATCTTGGAGAAATCCAGGATCTCATTAATCACCTCGAGTAAAGAACCCGCAGAGGACTTGATGGCATTCAGGTATTCGCGTTGTTCGGGACTGAGAGGGGTTTCTAGGGCTAGTTCCGTCATGCCCACGACCCCATTCAGGGGAGTGCGAATCTCGTGGCTCATATTGGCCAGGAACTCGCTTTTGGCGCGGTTCGCCGCTTCCGCGGCCTCCTTCGCCTGCCGCCACTCGTCCTCGGCGCGCTTCCGCTCGGTTATGTCGATCACGGTGCCCTCGATCTCAGGACCCGCACCGTTGCCGCTCTCAACTAAGTTTGAGTTTTCCAATACCCAGACGTGATTTCCGTCTTTGCGACGCAGGCAGAGCTCATAGAAAGTGACTGCCTTATTCTCTTTCAGGCGCGAAAGCAGCGCGTCGTGCCCGCCAACGTCAACATGGAACTCCTCCGCGGCATGGCGAAGCACTTCCGCCGGGGAGGAGTAGCCAAGGATTTGCGCGAACGATTGGTTGCAGTCGATAAACCGGCCGTCGAAGGTGCTACGGAAAACTCCCGCCATGTTGCGCTGAAACAACAGGCGGTAGCGCTGTTCGCTGGCACGGAGGGCCTCTTGGGCCTTCTTCCGCTCACTGATATCCCGGGCCGCTCCTTGTATCCCCACCACCTTGCCTTCTTCTTCTTCGATTAAGCGCGTGCTGACTTCGACGGGAATCCGGCGGCCATCCTTGACGACCAGTTCTACTTCGTACGTGGTGCTCGCACAGCCGTGAAGTTTCAGCCTCGTCATTTGAGTGGCCCGCTCGAGTGACGCGGGAGTGAGCAGGTCGGAGATCTTTTTCGCCAGCACTTCGTCGCGCGCGAAGCCCGTGAGGAGCTCGGCAGCCCGGTTCCAGGAAGTAATTTTGTAATCGAGGTCGTGGGTATAGATGGCGTCGCTGGAGTCCTCGAACAGGTCAACGAACTGTTTCCTCAGGGCGGCCTCGCGCCGCACCCATTCGCGCATGGTTCCAACGTGCTGTCGCAAGCGCGCACGCAGAACCGACGTCCAGACGATTCCCCCGGATACAAATGCGCCGCCCACCGCCAGCAGCCAGAGTTGATCGCTAAGGGATATCACAGCACGGCAGCCTTTCCAACTGAGGTTTCAGATGGAGCTCGAAGCAGTCAGGGCAAACTCCGTGACTGAATTGGGCTTCCGAATGGCCGGCCACATAAGCGTCGACCTGTTCCCAGTAATTGCGGTCGTTACGAATTTTCTTGCAGTAGGAGCAGATCGGCAGAAGCCCTTGCAGTTGCTTAACCCGCTTCAACGCATCTTCCAATTCGTGAAAGCGTTCCACGAGAGCTTGCTGCAACTGCACGATTCGCACCCCTGCATGCAACCGCGCCCGGAGTTCTCGGGGATCAAAGGGCTTCGTGATGTAGTCGTCAGCCCCGGCTTCGAGCCCCTGAACGACGTTTGCAAGTCCCCCGCGAGCCGTGACCAGGACTATATAGGTTGTGGCGTTGGGCAACGTGGCGCGTAAGCGGCGGCAAACCTCCAAGCCATCTACACCCGGCATCATCCAATCCAGCAAGGCGATTTCGGGCGGACTCGGTCCCTTCAAGATGCACAACGCCGCGTCCCCGTCCTCCGCTACCATCACATCAAATCCCCAACCCGCCAGAGTCACTTGGATCAGATGTCGTGTCGTGGCCTCATCATCGGCAATCAAAACCCGCACGTCGTTCCTCCCAAGCCGGCAGGTTGTAGCGCCCTACAACTCGTCATTCCCGACTTGCAGACCCAACGATTCAGGCCGCCGCAGTGCCCCGGAAAGCTCCTCGAGCGAGTAGGGCTTAGCGATGAAGCCGATGGCGCCTGCCGAGCGTGCGTCACGCAACACCTCGCCCGAACTGTAGCCTGAGGAGAGAATCACCTTCGCTTTGGGATTGATATCCCGCAGCCGGCGGCAAGTCTCCAGACCGGTCAACCCCGGCATCACCAAATCGAGTAATATCGTGTCCACCTGTTGCCACTGGGAGGCATAAGTCTCGCAGGCCTGGCTACCATCCACGGCGGTCAGCACTTGATAACCGAGCCGCTTCAACCCCTCCTTCACAAAGGCCAGTACCATCGGTTCGTCATCCACCACGAGCACTGTCCCGCTCCCGGCTTCGAGCACGCAACTTCGAGCTGCCTTCCCTTGCTCCAGGGGGGGAGCCTTGAGCGGCAAGTGGATAGAAAAGGCTGAGCCTAAACCGACTTCACTCGCCACGTGCACAAAGCCGCCCGCACTGCTCGCCATTCCATAAACCATGGAAAGCCCAAGCCCGGACCCTTTTCCCGGTTCCTTCGTCGTGAAAAATGGATCGAAGATCCTGCCCAACAACTGGGGTGGCATACCCACACCCGTGTCTCGAACTGTCAGGCGGGCATAATTTCCCGGAAGGCAACTGCTGGGGCGGGAGGAATCGGCTTCACCGAGTGTGACGCGTGAACATTCGAGCGCCAAAACTCCACCGTCCGGCATGGCATCTCGAGCGTTGATGCACAGGTTCAGGATTGCCTGCTCAAGTTGGGCTGGGTTCGCATCTACCCATAACGGTCCCGGCTCGCTCCGAGTTTGCACCTGAATGCGCCGGTCGAAGGTGCTGGTGATGATCTTGACTACGCGACCCACGACCTCCCCCACGCGAATGGGTACTGATTCACACTTTCCTTGCCCAGCCAGACCCAGTAATTGCCGGGTCAGGTCAGATCCACGCTGGGCAGATTGTTCAATCATTTTCACAAACTCGAGAAGTGGGTCGGAAGGAGCTAAGCGCAGTCGCACGATGGAGGCAAACCCCAAAATAACCCCGAGCAAGTTATTGAAGTCATGCGCAATACCCCCCGCCAGCGTCCCAAGAGCTTCCGTCCTCTGCGCCTGCAAGAGTTTTCCTTTTAGTTTGCACTCCGAACACAACGGTAGTGGCCGTTGCAATGCCTCTAAGGATTCGTCAACCTGCTCGATGTTGTCGGGCGCAGAAAGGGTAGAAGGGGAAGTTACGACGCATGAGTCCGCAAGCGACACCCTGACGGTTTGTTCCGGCATTCCAGACCTCAATCTGTTTTTCGGCAGATCGGCCTGCACGCTTAAATGGGATTTCGCGTGTAGCGCGGGCGTCTCGCCTCCTGTGTCGCGGGCATCCCGGCCCTGCAACGAGCATCCTGCCCGCACGCGGGAGCGGGACGCTCCCGCGACAGCCGACGAGGGGCCCGCGCTACGCTTCCAGTGTCATCTCGTGAAAACGGATTTTACGTGCCTTTGCACTCGCTTTACTTCCCCGCTCAATTCCCGCATCAGCAGTGTCGGAGAAAGCCGGGCTAGCTTGGCATATTTGTCTCTCAGAATATCCCACTCGGCCGCCTGAAGAGGGTCGGGCAGCGCCTTTTCGCAATAACCATAGCCCAACTCGTTAGTCCGGCAGAGGAGGTCGCTGAGACCAACCAGCGCTACCAAATCCGGGTAGAGCTTGGTCTGCTGCACACTATGGTGGTATCGAACGACCTCGCTGAGGTGGTACGGAAGCCGCCACATCTCGGCCACCACGCCGCCGCTGTCACAATGCGTAAAGCCTAGCGAGGCGAGTTCCATTTCATAAAGTGGCCTCTGCTCAGTTGAGGCGCGAGCGAGGCAAGCAAGCGCCTCGCCGGGAAACACTACCAGATTGATAATCTCGCCCAAGTCGTGTAAGAGTCCTGCCAGATAGGCCCGTTCGGGATCGGGATAATCGATCCGGCGCGCCAGTTCCCGGCATAAAAGGGCGCACCCGAGGGAATGCTCCCAGAGTGCCAAGGTGGTAAGCGGATTCCCCTCCTTGGGCAAGAGATTGAGCAATGAGCACGCCAGGAGAATCTCCCGCACCTGTCTTACGCCCAGCACAATGACCGCCCCATGAATGGTTTTCACAACCTGAGGAAGGAAGTAGAGGGCCGAATTCGCCATGCGCAGACACTGCGCGGCGATGGACTCATCGCAGGAGATCATGTCCACCACTCTTTTCACTTCCATCTGATCTACGGGCTTTTCCATATAATAGAGAAGAGGACGCACGATGGCGGGGACGGTAGGGATAGAATTCAATTTCTCCAAGCGAGCGCGAATTGCCTCTATCGCATCCGAGCCGCCGCTCTCCAGACCGAGGGTTTTACTGCTTTCCGTATTTGAGTTCAGCATCTCCATGCCTTATTCGCTCCGTTCCTCCCTGAACGGCGGGGGCTGTCTTCAGCACGCCCCTGCATCAGGGGATGCAGAAGAGGACCTGGATTTCGAGGGGCATTCGGCGCTCCTGCTCAATTCATCTCTATTGCTTAAAGACGTCGGGGCGTGAGGGGCCGTCCGCCTCGCCACCTGTCAGTCTCGACTGCGCCTTAGTCGGCGGCGCTACGACAACGAGGTCCACCCTGCGGTTGAGCGCTCTTCCCTCCGCGGTGTCGTTGGGGGCCACCGGATGGAATTCTGCATATCCCGCAGCCGACAAGCGGTCGGGAGGAAACCCAAACCTGGTAATAAACAGTTTGGCCATCTCCGTGGCGCGGGAGGTGGAAAGCTCCCAGTTGGAGGCAAAACGTTCGGTGTGAATCGGAACGTTGTCGGTGTGCCCTTCGATCCGAACCAGGTAGAGGCCGCGTTCGAGAACTTGTGTGATGCGCTCGATCGAGGGCTCCGATTTGATCTTAACGTCTGCCGACCCGCTATCAAAAAAGCCCACCTCTCGCAGGCTGACCACCAAGCCCTCGCGCCCGACCCTAATGGCGACTTCGCCCCGTTTGATTTCGTTGACCAGTTGTTGCGCCAGCTCATTTTGAAGTTTGGCCAGGTTGCTCACGGTACTCTGTTCACGCAGTGCGGCAATCGTGGGAAGACCTTCTTGAGTAGGCTCTATCGACGTGGGCGGAACCTTCGAGGAAGGAAGACCGAATATGCCCAAGTCTTTGAAGGCCGCCTCGATCGCGACCGCAAGTTTGCCAACCTTACCCTTATCCGTCTGCGAGGACGCGTACAGCACCACAAAGAAAGCAAATAACAGCGTGATGAAGTCCGCATAGGATACCAGCCAACGTTCATGATTGGCGTGTCCGGCGTGACGCCGTCTCTGACTCATGACGGTTTCGACTCCTCCTGCCGCGAAACTTGTTGGGACGCCTCCGCCAAGAAGCTCCTCAGCTTGGTTTCGACCATGCGGGGGTTCAGACCTTCCAGAATGGAAACCACCCCTTCCAGGATCATTTCGCGCGCCACTTGTTCTTCTCGGATGCGAATCTTGAGCTTGCCGGCGGAGGGAAGGAAAATGATATTGGCCACCCCGACGCCATAAATGGTGGCCACAAAAGCCACGGCAATTCCCCGCCCCACTTCATCCATCTTGTCCAAGTGCTGCATCACCTGAATAAGACCCAGGACGGCGCCGATGATTCCGATGGTAGGAGAAAAGCCTCCTGCCGACTCAAACACCATGGGGATTTTCTCTTCTTGCTCTTCCCGGTTCTGTAGTTCCAGTTCCATCATCTTTCGCAGTTCTTGCGGCTCTGTGCCATCGATCGCCAGCATGAGCGATTTCCTAAGGAAGGGGTCGTCGATTCTTTCCAAATCCTTATCAAGCGAGACAATGCCTTCCTTGCGTGCCTTTTGGGCAAAGCGAACAATTTCACGAATGACGGCCTGGCCATCCCTTTTCCGCTCCAAGAAGACCCTTACCAAGCTCCCAAAAGCCGCCAGCACGGTAGAAAGGGGAAACTGAATCATGACGGCCCCAATTGTTCCACCAAGAACAATCATCGCGGCAGTGGGCTGAAGCACTTGCCCGAGACTCCCGCCTTCCAATAGCAGGCCCGCCATGATTCCGCACACTGCAAGAGCAATCCCGCCCACACTGGCCTTGTCCACCTGCCAATCACCTCACCACACGATGGTAGCGCGGACCCCCGGCTTTGAAATCGGCGGCTTCTCCTCGGGCCCGTGGACAAGTTGCGGACCCCAAAACAGGGGGTCCGCGCTACCCTACAACTGCAAGTGTGCCGCGCTCAAGCGACCCTCGATGTCGAGGGATCAACTGTCAAGCCCCTCACTCTTAGTCCCCGCTGCGCCGGAATCCCGAACCAGACTGCCCGCGGCCGCCACGATCCGGCGGCGGAAATTCACAATTTCCTCCATTACCTCCGCAACAGTTTCAAGTACCACGATCTTTTCCCCGGAGACCAACGTAATGACCGTATCCGGCGTATTCTCAATGAACTTGATCATGTCGGAGTTCACGACCAGCGGCCGATTGTTGAGCCTCGTGAGTAAGATCATCCGCTCAGCTCTGGGTTCAGACCCTCTCGAGTCCGGTGGGGCGTGCCCGCGAGGGGACTGCTGCTTATCCCAACCAAACTACCTGGCTACCTATTCCGCGGCTTGCATTCTTCCGAATACTCTATCGGCAATCCACAGATTGACTTCAGCCTTCGGCGGAAACACCACGGCCAGCCAGGTTATGCGCCACTTGAACTCGCCTTAAACTCCAAGCACGAGCCTTCAGGAAACACCACCATGACTGATATCGGAAGGCTGAGAACGATTGTTGATAGCTATTTTGATAGCCCCATTGTAGGGGCGGCCGCATAGCCACCCCTACGACGCCCCACCTGAACTCGGTCCGTTCGCCTATTCATCCCGCCGCGCCTGCGCCAAGCGATAAGGCGCCACACTCCCAAGGTCCACAACGGGATCGGAAAGCTCGGGCGATTCCAGGACCTTCAGGAACTCTTCATGCTCAAAGTGGCAGGGACTGGCGACGTTCAGCTTTTCAACCTCGGCCAGAGACGGGTCCCACCAGTTACGCACGATGGTGAAAAGAACTGAGTCCGCGTGAAACCTCTTTCCCAGTCGCACGAATTCCGGCATTTCTCGAAAGTTCATGCTGGAAACGACGAATCGGAGTTCCAACCTGAACGTCTCACCGTGGAAGGATCGCAAGTCGTCCAGAAAAGCCAGATTAGCCAGCAACCGATCAAAATCCCCTCCCCGCCGGACGAAACGGTAAGTCTCCGGCCGCGCCGCGTCCACGGAGACCTGAATCTCGGAGACGCGTCCGTAAAGGTCCAAATCTCGAAAAGCCCTTTCGTTAAGCAATTGGCCGTTCGAAATCAGCAGGAATTTCAGTTGAGGGAACTGCTCGCGCGTGAGCAGACTAAGGAGGTGGCGGGAGTGTCTGCTGGCAAGGAGTTCTCCCGACCCGTCAAGGTATAAAATCTCGGCATCTCGGGCAGCCCGCAGGATGGAGGGCAAGTAGGTGCGCTCCATGTTCTGTTGCTCCTCACGTCCTGCCATGCGGAAGTCCTTGCGACACTGGGGGCAGGCCAAGTTGCAGCTCGCGTCATAGGACAGGCTTAACGTCTTGGGGCCGTACGGAACACGGATTGGAAACGCCGCTGGATTCAGTTCGGGCAAGCGCCCCGGCGGCGGGGCTGCACCGTGGTCAACAGCCGCGCAGGCCACGTCAGCTCGTCGGGGAAGTGTCCGGGCTGCGATTCTTGGGCAGTGAATCTTGCTACAGAATCGGAACGATCCGTCCAGAAGCGATTTGCGGATCTCGAACGCGAAGGCGGAATTCCAAATCTCCTCAAGGGCTTCCTTTTGGACATTCCCCACTCGCAGCGGGAGCCATGCCGGGCAACACAGGAAGGCATGGCCATCCCAGGCGATCTCCAGGTGACGCCACGGTGTATCGCAGAAGCTCGCCGCCAAGTATGCCTCGAGCCCTTCGAACTGGGAATGAGCGCCGGTCTTGGAAGCCTGCTGCCGCGAGCAGGCGATAAGTGTATTCTCGGCGAAAAGGTCGCTCGGACAACGGTCGCAGGCGGAGCGCAGATGCCGCAATGCTGTTCCGTAGTCTTCGGCCTGCATGGCGCTGCGGGCGAGGACGATGGATAGCCGGTAGTCTCGCCCGGCCTGATGTGCAAGAGTTCCGAGCGCCTGCGGAAGCGCGTCCGCAGGGATTTCGTCCAGCCGTTTCAGACACTTTTCGACGAAGTATGCACTGTCCAAGCGGGTAGTCCGAAGCGCCTCAATTAGGGCCGGAGCAAGGCTGGGGCTCTCGCCCGGGATGGTTCGAATATCCTCGAGAAACTGGTCAAGGATGGGCTTTTTCTTTCCCAGTAGGAGCATCAGACTCCCTACTGCCCTCTGTTGATTCGAGCCGTCAACCTGGCATGAAGTCGCCGTGCAGTCCGCCTCGCCGCAACGGCCCAGCAACTTGAGCACGAGAGAGAGGTTGGCGCTTGCGAGCGTGTCTCGCGGATTCAACTTTAGCGCTCGGCGCAAGCCTTTTTCCGCTTCCGCGACCTCTTGCAGAGCGAGTTGAAGGAAAGCCCATTCCCTCCACGCCGCGCTGGTTTCCCGAAGATTCAAGCACTGTTCGAGCAAGTCGGCCGCGGCTTGAAATTCGCCTTGACCGCGAAGCCTGACAACCTGCCGGTGAATCTCCTCAGCACGAACTGCGCAGGCTGCACGCTGAATTTCAAAGCCCCTGGTTCCGGAGTTTGATTTGTGCTTTCGCCGATTCGACCTGGACATGGTTAAGTTTTCCTAACCCTGAGAGAATCTCGCCCCTTCTTTGCCACCGCTTATGCAGGCGACCAACCACCGCCCCAGCAATGAGCAAGTCACTGGCCAAGTTCCTGCATCGGTCGCCCGCTTTGCTTAGATTGGTCTAATGCAGTTTGGCCGCACAATTGCCGCTCCGCTTGCGATAAGGAGGCCTCGATGCCGGGCGAAAGTTGCCATGAGGCAGGTCTGAGACTGTTTGCACAGAGGCAGTACGACGCGGCCGTCAAAGAATTCGCACGTGCCCTCGCTGAAGGAGAGACTTCCGACCGGTGGAACGATTGGGCGTCCGCAGAATTGGGCTGCGGGCGACAGGTCCGCGCCGAGTGGGGCTACCGGCGCGCCCTCCAATTTGATCCCGCGCATCGCCGGGCTGCCGTCAACTTCGCCCTCTTGCACACCGCTCAAGGCAGGTTTAGTGATGCGGCGACCCTTCTCACGCCCCACGCTCAAACCCTAAGCAAGACCGAAAAGGGCAGTCTCGCCAATCTCATCCTGAATTCCGTTGGGGCCGGCACGTCCACGTCGCCGTCACCGGCGCTCGCGCCCGAACCTCTCCTGGACGCGTTCCTGGCGGTAATATCGGTCATTCCCAACGACGATCCGACGATGCCGGCTGAACTCCGGGCGCTCAATCGCAGCCGGCTGTTCGATTCCCGCCATTACGTGGAACAATGCTATGAGTTGTTTAGAACTCTTCCGCCTGAAGTCCAGCCGCTGGCGATAGAAAAACTCAGCTCAAGGTCAAAATTCGATTACCGTTGTCTGCTCGTCCTGGCCCGCCATGCTCTTGCTGTCAACGACCCTCAAAACGCGCTGTCACGCGCCTGGGAAGCACTCGAAGTGAAGCCCTATGACCTGCACGTTCAGCGAGCGCTCATTCAGGCGGAACTTGCCGTAACGCCGGAGGAGTTGAGGGCGCAGCATCCAAGAGCCGGGTTGGAAGAATATCTAACGGACTCCTTCTGCGGCGAGCCCTGGACCCACTTTATGGTGCAATCAGATGGGACCGCCTATCTCTGCTGCTCAGGCTGGCTGGTCCCCCCCGTCGGAGATGTCTACAAATCATCCCTGAAACAGATATGGAACTCTCCCGTCGCGCAGGCGCTCAGGGCATCGATTCTCGACGGCTCGTTCAGGTACTGTGGCAGAGTCCACTGTTCGCAAATCACTTCTCGCAGCCTGCCGCGTCGCGAGGCTGTTATCAAGCAGGGTCTCCGCTCACTCCCGTGTATCTTCCTTTCTCCTCTTCCGGCAGCCGACGACCCTATTTCACCCCACGCGGAACCTCCCGCCGATCTCGCCACCGCCTTTCCCGTGGTGTGTCCGAAGGGCCCCAAGGACGTTAACCTTGCCCACGACCCCACCTGCAATCTCGCCTGCCCCCAGTGCCGGAGCGAATTCCATTACGGCGGCAGGGCCGAGCGGGATCGCCTTGACAGCCTGGTGCGGACTTTTCTCTCCAACGGTCTGTTGAAAAATGCCCGCAGCCTACGCCTCAATGACGGAGGCGACGTCTTTGCCAGCAAACATTGCCGCAACCTGCTCAAGGAACTTAAGCCTGAGGTGTATCCGGACCTGACTCTGGTTCTGATTACCAACGGGCAATTGTGCAATCGCAAAGCCTTCGATGACCTTCACCTCTGGGGGCGGCTCGCCGTCTTGAATGTATCCATTGATGCAGCCACGGAAGAGACCTATCGGGTTCTGCGACGTGGAGGAGACTTTAAGCGCCTGCTGGCGAATCTTGAGTTCCTTGACTCCGCGCGGCGTCGTGAAGGCGAGAAATTCGAACTACTTCTGCGTTTCGTCGTTTCCGCCTTGAACTTCCGGGAATTGCCGGCCTTCGTTGAGCTGGCCACCAGGTTCCATGCCCACGTTGATTTCAACTTTCTCCGCAATCATGGCACTTTCCCCGTAGCAGAGTTCAAGCAGCTTGATATCGCGAACCCCAGTCATCCTGACCACGTGGAGTTCCTGAGCGTATTAGAGGCGGAACAACTGCGCGATCCCTGTGTCACCTGGGGCAACCTCGGGTATCTTCGTCCCCCGGCGGCCGGCTTCCTGCGGATTCTCCATCCCAGCCGCCCGTCTTTGCCCTCAGCAAAGCTCCCGGCTGGGCAGGTTCGGTCAGAAGCCAAACCGCATCATGCACAACCCGATATCTCCGTCATTATCCCTACTTACAACCGGTGTGCCGTGCTGGCTTCGTGTTTGGATGCCTTCCAGCAACAGACGCTCGCCAAAGAACGCTTCGAAGTGATCGTGGTTGATGACGGTTCCAGCGATGAGACCGAGCTGTTCTGCCGAGGTTTCTCTCTCTCCTTTCCGTTGGTCTATCTGCGCCAGCGCAATGCGGGTGCCGGGGCCGCCCGAAGGCTGGGAAGCGATGCGGCGCGCGGGAAGTACCTGCTCCTTTGCAATGACGACACAATTGCCAGCCCCACCTTGTTGGCCGAACACTTGCGCGCCCAGCAGGAGTGCGGCCAAAACAGGTGCGCGGTGCTGGGAGACTTCCGATATCCCGCGGGAGCGGGCAGGCGGGCGCTGACCAGCTTCTTTGCCTCGCGTCCCTTCTTGTTTCCGCAGATTGGCATGCAGCGAGGAATCTATCGCGGCGTCCGCTTCTTCATCACCTGCAACTTGAGCGTTCGGCGCGATGCGGTGTTGCAGGCGGGATCGTTCGACCCGCGTTTTCGAGTGGCTGAAGACACAGAACTAGGCGCGCGCCTGGGAGCGAACGGCTACGGAGTTTTGTACCACCCCGAGGCCCTCGCCTGGCACTGTCATTTGACGTTCACAACCGCTCACCTGGTCAAACGCGCGCGCGGCTATGCGCCCGCCAATCTTCTGCTCTGCAAGAAGCATCCGTGGCTTCTGGGTTCCGGAGAAGGACTCTTCGGCAAGCTGGATGCCGATTGGGCGGACAACGTCAAAGGCGTTCTCGATCAATCCCGTCGCCAAGTATCGGAGTGGATTAAAACCATCGCGCATTTCGATAACTTCGAGTTCGCGCCGCTGTTTTCCCAACCCAAAGGCGAGGTGAGCGAGGCAGAATGGGTCCTGAGGACCTTTGATCAAATCGTTCCCCAGGTGCACACGTTCCACCTGCTCGATGCGCTTCTGGAATTGTGGGAAGAGAAATCGCCATGCCCACTTTAGCCCTTTCCATGATCGTGCGAAATGAAGAAACCGCCTTGCCCGCCTGCCTCGAGAGTGTGAAAGATCTGGTGGACGAGATGGTGATTGCGGACACCGGATCGACCGACGGCACTCTGGAAGTCGCCAAGCGTTTCGGCGCGCGCTGTTTATCCATTCCGTGGGAAAACGACTTTGCCCGTGCCCGGAACCAGCCACTGTCACAGGTGCGTTCCGATTGGGTGCTTTCCCTGGACGCGGATGAGCAGTTGGATGAGAACGCCAAGCGCGCCCTGCCGCGTCTGCTCAAGGATCCCGCGACGGATGGCTATGTCGTGAACATATTCAATTACGTGCCCAGCCTGGATGTCAAGGTTTGGGACTTCGCCACCAAGGTCAACCGGTCGGGGTTCGAGCCCGCGAAAGGTTTTCCCGCCTATGTCGAACACCCCGCCGTCAGGCTGTTTCGTCGCCGTGCCAAGGTTTGCTTTGTGGGATGCATCCACGAATCCGTGATGCCCCCGATTGTCCAGATGGGAGGGGTTTTACGCAAGGCTGATTTTGTGATTCACCATTTTGGCATGGCCGCCGGCCCCGCCGATCGAGCTCGAAAGAATCAGCTCTACCACTCCATGTTGCAGAAGAAGGTGCAGGAAATGCCGGAGAACGCCCAGGCGCACCTCGAATTGGGTCTTTCGGAAATCGACGCTTGCGGCAACATCGAGGAAGCTTTCAAGTTTTTTGCGGAGGCTTGCCGGCTCAACCCACGCTTGGGAACGGCCTGGCTGTATCAAGGTCTGGCGCTACGTTCTCTGGGCCATCCAGCCAAAGCCCTCGAAGCGCTGCAGCGCGCAAAGTCCCTCTCCGGCCAGGGCGCCGATCTGGCGGAAGGTGAAGGTGACGCTTACTACGACCTGCAAGATTTTGACGCCGCACGCCGCTGCTATAAACGCGCTCTCAGCTACCGCAAGCGATGGCCTGCCATCGAGAGCAAACTCGGCCTGACGGAAGTCCGGCTGGGACGCACTCGCGCCGGCCTCGAACGGCTCCGGCAAGCAGTCGACAACGAGCCGTGGACGGGCGACATTCACGATCGATTAATCCAGGCCTGCGTTTGGCTGAACCTAATCGAGGAGGCCGCCACCGCCGCGGACCGAAAGCTCGGCTCGACCCCTGCGGACCCCCAGTCCTTTCTGCGAGCTGCCAGCATCCATGCCCGGCTCGAGCAGCGGGAAAAGGCAGCGCAGATTCTGCGCGCCGGCCTGCGCCTGTTTCCCCAGGTGGAGAGGCTGCAACGATGCTATCTGGAATTGGCAAGCCTGGCCTCGAAGAACATCTGAAATCCGAAAATCGATCTTGCCCACAAACCATGCGTCTCCGTAAAGCTTTGCGCTCTCGTGCCGATAGGGAAGTTGAGTTTGGAAACGGTTCCGTGAGTCGGAACAGAGCTCCTGCGGCGCGACGTAGAGGCTCCGACCGAAACGGAAACTTAAAAACATAAGGAGCCTCCACATGGCACTTAGCGTATTGAACAACATTGCCTCTTTAACAGCCCAGAACAACCTCGCAGTCACCAACAACAACCTGCAAAACACCCTATTCCAGTTGTCCTCCGGCTCACGCATCAACAGCGGCGCCGATGATCCGGCTGGACTGTCCATTGCAGACGGGTTGCAGGCCAACATAACCGCGCTCACCCAGTCGGCGCAGAACGCTACGAACGGCGTGGGCCAACTGCAAGTGGCAGACGGCGCGCTCTCCCAGGTCACCACCCTGCTCAATCGCGCCGTGACGCTGGCCACCGAAGCTGCCAACGGCGGCCTTACTTCCGACCAGTACGGCGCAATCACGAATGAATACAGTTCGATCCTCAATGAAGTGAACCGTATTGGCAACGCCACGAATTTCAACGGCACATCGGTCTTTTCCGCTACGAACGCTGCCAATCCCAACCAAATGGTCACCACGGCCACCAGCAACCTGGCGTCCGGTGATGCCTTGACGGCCGGGAAGACGACTACGGTGCAGCTCGGGAATGGACCGTCTTACACCTTTACGGCGGGACAGGAGCCCACCACGCTTTACACAGCTTCAACTCAAACAGTGACCCCCACCACCAGCCTTACGACGGGCAACACCCTCACCATCACCAACGGCGCCAGCGGCAACACAGCGACCACGTTCACGGCACAGAACCAGGAATGGGTTACTGCCAGCGCGTCAGGCCTGACGGCTTCAGCGACCATCGACGCAGGCGATGCTATCACGATTACCAATACAGGCCACTCTACAACGGTGGTCACGGCGGCTGCTACCACTGATGTGGCTGACTTTGCGCTCGCTATCAACACCGCCGGAGCGGCCAACGGCGTTACAGCCTACGTCAACAGTAGCGGCAACCTCCAAATCAACGGCACCGGCAACCTCACCGTTTCTATGGGGGGCAACCTCTCAGCCGACCTCACGGCTGCGGGCGCAACCGCTGAGGGATACGTCGGCAATACGGTGACGAACCTGATGAATGCCATTAACACCAGTGGAAATGGCCTTACCGCCAGCATCAACCAAGGCGGTTATCTCACCATCACCAGCACCAACGGCAACATCGCGAGCGTCACCGGCAGCCTGAATGCGCAAGTCGGCACGCTGCAAGGCACCAACACAGTTCAGGATCTGATCGACGGGATCAACGGCAGCGGCCTGGGGGTAACAGCAAGTCTGCAGTCGGCGAGCAATCCGAACCAACTGAGAAGCGCCAACGGAACGTTGGCGGCCGCCAGCACGCTGACGGGCACCCTGACGCTGAACAGCGGGACGGAGTCGAATGGTGTCTACGCCAACACGTTTACTTACACCGCGTCGGCTAGCACTCCCGATCCCGTCGCCGGCACCACTGGCAATAATACGCTTCAGGGACTCATCGACGCGATTAACAACTCCGGTACTCCCTTCCAGGCCTTCCTTGACAGCGGCGGGCACCTGCAGATTACCGACAGCAGCTACAGCGGCAACATCACTGCCACCACAAATAGCCTTACGGGAGCGAGTGCAGCACCAGGTGCGTTAGCCGAACCAGCGGCAACCACTCAGTTGCAAATCACCGACGCGCAGAGCCGGGCCGACCTGTCAGTCTCGAATAACGATCCGTTGTTTGGGTACGTTGCGAATGCTAATGGTGTCGCCCTGGAGGGCGGTAACACGGACTCCTTCGCGGCGGCGGCCGAGACCACCGGATCGAGTGGCGCCAACGTGTTCATCAGTGACGGTGACGTCACCAATCCCCAATACAATACCATTTCGGTCCAGGTCGGGAAACTCAGCTCCACGCAGATTGGCACGAACACCACCACCCTCGCCTCCGCCGACCTTGCTACGTCAACGGGCGCAGCGGCGGCGTTGACGGTCATCAATAATGCCATTTCTGACGTGGCTGCCATGCGTGGCACCATTGGCGCCGGCATTAACCGCTTGAACTCGGCCACCAACGTCATTAATACCCAGGTGCAAAACCTGACTTCCGCCCAAAGCTCGATTCAGGACGCCAACGTTGGACAGGTTGTTGCTAACTTGTCCAAGTATCAAATCCTCGAGCAGACGGGCATCTCCGCCCTGGCGCAAGCGAACCAGAACCAGCAGGCCGTGCTGAAACTGCTCCAGTAGCGCGAGCCGGCGGTTTGCGGTAGCGGCGCTCTCTGAGCGCCGCTACACCTGGGAACTTCAACCTCGCGGCGGCCAGAGCCACAACAGTCAGAGGCCGCCGCGACCATCTCTGACGGAGGGGGCCTTTCGGGTCCCCTCCGCGGAATCCTGGCAAGACTCACGGAAACTTCGCGATTTGCCGATAACAGAGCAGGGGAGCGGCGTGCGATCTGCAATGCATCACTCCCCTCCTCCTTTTAGGAGGGTGGGGATGGTGGCTGACCTCAGCGGCGAACACGCCAACCACCCCTGGCCCCTTCTTGTCAAGCAGGGGAACCGAAGGCCTCTCGAAGGAGAACGGGAATGAGCACCACGAGTTCGCTCAGTTCGCTCCTGAACAGTTTGAATCCGAGCAACGAGTCGCTGGCTGAGCTCTTGGGGGAATCCAGCACCTCTAATTCTACTTCTAACAACGCCGGCACCAACGCAGCCGTCGAGGACGCTGTGGATGCCATCCTCAACTCCGCCACCAACACTTCCGGAAGCGGTATTGATGTGACATCGACCGTGGACGCGATACTGGAGATCGACGCTGCTCCCGAGGAAAGCCTGCAAAACCAAGTGACGACCTTAAACTCGCAGACCTCGGCCCTGCAAACCATCGAAACCGACCTGACGAATTTACAGACCGCCGTCCAAGCCCTCAACGACCCCACGGGGGCCTTCGGCGACGTGTCGGTGAACTCATCCAATAACAACGTGGTGAGCGCGACAGCTACGAACGGTACAGCGGCAGGTTCGCATACCATTGTCGTCAACAGTCTCGCCACCACATCGGCAGCTTATTCCCAGCCCCAAACGTCCGCGAGCTCCGCACTTCCCACAGGAACGCTCACCGTTCAGGTAGGATCGAACGCCGCGGGCTCGGTCACCATTCCCGTTGACAGCAGCGACAACACGGACACGCTGAGCGGCCTCGCGTCTTACATCAATCAGCAAAACATGGGAGTAACAGCCTCCGTCGTCACCGACAGCTCCGGAGCGGTCTTGTCTCTGGTCAGCCAGACTTCCGGCACGGCGGGAGATCTAGAGATCACTGACGATACCGGCGGGGGCGGCGGGCTGGGCATCCAGATGGCTAAGGACTCCCAGGGGAACGACCTCGGGACCAACGCCTCGCTGACCGTGGATGGCGTGCCGGTTACGAGTGGCAGCAACACGGTGACGGGCGTTATTCCCGGCGTGACCCTGAGCTTGTCGGGGACATCCTCCGATCCGGTGACGCTGGACATCCAGCCTGACCTGACCCAAGCCTCCACAGCCATCAACAACTTCGTCAGCGCCTGGAACCAACTCATGGACGACATTAATGCGCAGAACACTTACAGTGGCACCGGCACGGCGCCGCCGCTAATGGGAGACCCCTCCTTAGACCTGATCCAATCGCAGTTGCTGAACGATATCACCACCAGCGTGAGCGGTAACGGCGCCGCGGTTAACCTCCAGTCGATTGGGATCCAGCTCCAGGAGGACGGTACGCTATCGGTGGTCAGCAGCTCCTCGCCGGACAGCATGGACCTTAACGACGCGCTGGCCAACGACTTTTCCGCCGTCCAAAACCTGTTCCAGTCTACCTCCCCAGCGGGTGTGACCCAGACTCTCAACACCGACCTCACCAATCTCACTGACCCTGTCAACGGCCCACTGAATCTGGACATGAGCAGTATCAACAGTCAGGTGTCCGATCTCAACGATCAAATAAGTGATTTTCAGTACCAGCTTCAACAGACCCAGACGCAACTTACGACGGAATACTCGACGATCAACACAACGCTCGAGCAACTGCCGGAAACGCTCAACGAGATTAACCAGCAACTGAATGCTCTCAATCCAACCAACTCAGCCACATGAAACACCCTGCCCTCGCCTATCGTCAGATCTCGGTCCAAAGCGCCACACCGCTGGGTCTGGTCGTGATGCTTTACGATGGCGCCATCGCGGCTTTGCTTCGCGCCATAGCCGCTATTGAGGCCCGCGACGCTGAAAAGAAATGCCGCCATTTGAACCGCGCTTTGGCGATCATTATCCAGCTCGAGGGTACACTGAACATTGAGCAGGGCGGCGATGTCGCCCGGAACCTCCAATCCTTTTACGCGTACGCACGCGCCCAAACAATGAAAGCCAATCTCGAGAACTCCACGGAAATTCTCGGCCCATTGATTGAGCACTTCACCACCCTTCGCGATGCCTGGCAAGAAGGGGAACGGCGCCTGGCCACTCAGATCATACGCCCCGCCGAAGGCGAGCGCCGGCTGGCGCCCCACGGCAAGCGTTCCCCGGCGCACGATAGCGGCGCCGGAAACGACTGGGACGAGGCCGGAACGGTGAGATTCTCGATTATTGAGTAACCCCAGAAATTCCTCACGAATTTCCTTCCCCTTGCCGATAAGAGAGAGACACAAGTTTGGTGTCGAAGTCGCTGCAAAGGAATCTGCGATATGGATGACATCGTGCGAGAGTTTCTGGTCGAAAGCAACGAAAACCTGGACCTGCTTGACCGCAACTTGGTGGCTCTGGAAAAGGACCCTGAAGCGCGGGACATTCTGGCCAGTATCTTCAGAACCATTCACACCATCAAGGGCACCTGCGGGTTTCTCGGGTTCAACAAACTCGAGTCAGTAACCCACGTCGGGGAAAGCCTGCTGAGCAAGATGCGGGACGGCGAACTGCTCCTCAACGCGGAGATCACCTCGGGATTGTTGGTGATGGTGGACGCGGTGCGGGAGATGCTGGCCAGCATCGAGGCGACGGGCCAGGAAGGCGATCGAGACTACCACGCGGTGATCGAGACTCTGACTCGCTTACAGAACTCGGAGCCTCAATCCCCGCCCGCCCCGGCAGAGCCCGTAACCCCTGCCCCTCCGCTTCCCCACCCAGAGAGCACGTCAGAAGCGCCGCCGGAGGAGGAACGGCGTTTGGGCGAAATTCTGGTCGGACAGGGCAAAACTTCGCCCGCGCAAGTTACGGCGGCGCTCGACAAACAACTCCAAGGAGACCCACGCCGAGTGGGAGAGATTCTGGTTGAGAACGGGTCGGCCAAATCGCCGGATATCCTGGAGGCAATTCAGGAACAGAAAGAAGTGCGAATGCTCGCGGCCACGGACACCAGCATTCGCGTGGATGTGGGCCTTTTGGACAAGCTGATGAACCTGGTAGGAGAACTGGTTCTGGCCCGCAACCAGATTCTGCAGTTCTCGACTACGCAGCAAGACGCTCTTTTCCTCAGCACCTCGCAGCGCCTTAACTTGATCACCACCGAGCTGCAAGAAGGGGTGATGAAGACGCGCATGCAGCCCATCGGCAACATTTGGGCGAGGTTCCCGCGCCTGGTGCGCGATCTGGCCATGAGTCGCGGCAAACAAGTGCGCATCGAGATGGAGGGCAAGGAGACCGAGCTCGATAAAACGCTGGTGGAAGCCATCAAGGACCCGCTGACCCACCTGGTGCGCAATGCGGTGGATCACGGCATCGAAACCCCCGAGGAGCGGTTGGCTTGCGGCAAGCCCGCCGAGGGGCGACTGTTTCTGCGCGCCTTCCATGAAGGCGGTCAGGTCAACATCGAGATTTCTGACGATGGAGCAGGGGTCAACCTGGAGCGCGTGAAGCAGAAGGCCCTGGAACGCGGCCTGATTACCCCCGATCATGCCACGCGCATGAGCGAGCGTGAAATTCTGAACTTGATTTTCCTGCCCGGGTTTTCTACCGCTCAAAGAGTGACCAACGTGTCGGGCCGCGGCGTGGGGATGGACGTGGTGAAGACCAACATCGAAAAGATTGGCGGGGTGGTGGACATCCAAGGCCAAAGCGGAAAAGGGACCACCCTCAGGATCAAAATTCCGCTCACCTTGGCCATCATTCCGGCGCTCACGGTGACCAGCGGCGGAGACCGCTACGCCATACCTCAAGTCAGCCTGTTGGAACTGGTGCGGCTGGAAGGTGAGCAGGCACGCAAAGGCATCGAGATGATTCATGGAGCGCCGGTCCACAGGCTGCGCGGGCGACTGCTACCCCTGGTTTACCTGAACCGAGCGCTGGGTATTGAGGTGGAGTCCTCCTCTGACGGAGCCGAGAAGCTCGCAGCGGACGTGGCGAACATTGTGGTGTTGCAGGCGGACGACCGGCAGTTTGGGCTGGTGGTGGACGAAATCAACGACACGGAAGAAATCGTGGTGAAGCCCCTCGGTAAGCAGTTGAAGGGCATCACCACCTTCGCGGGAGCGACCATCATGGGAGACGGCCGGGTGGCCTTGATTCTCGATGTCCTGGGACTGGCGCAACGCGCCAACGTGGTTTCCGAGGTCCGCGATCGGGCCGTGGTGGAAAAGGCCGCGCAGACGGAGATCCGTCACGACGACGGGGAGTCGCTCCTTCTGTTGCGCGGCCCGGATGATGGGCGGATGGCCATGCCGCTCTCGCTCGTGGCACGCTTGGAAGAGTTTGACCGTGGAAGCGTGGAGAAAGCCGAAGGACGGCACGTCGTCCAATATCGCGGTCAAATCCTGCCCCTTATCCACCTCTCCTCGGCTCTGCCCGAGCGCCGCCAGCAAAGCCGCAGTGCAGAGTCCGCCGAGCCGGGAGGAGAAAACGAAAAGATCCAGGTGGTGGTCTATGCCGACCAGGGCCGAAGCGTCGGGTTCGTCGTCGACCGCATCCTCGACATCGCTCACGAAGTCGGCAAAATCCAGAAACACACGGGGCGCCAGGGAACTTTGGGCTCCATGGTCGTCCAGGGCCGAGTCACGGAACTGCTCGACGTGAAAGGCATCATCCAGGCCGCGGACGCGAGCTTTTTTGATGACCGGGTCGCGGCATGAAAGAAGGGTCTGACTTTCGATTTTCGAATTTCGATCTTCGAGGGGGCTATGGCAGGGAAGAAACAGTTCTCGACGTTCGTAGTTGACCGACTCCTCTTTGGAGTGGGAGTAGAGAAAGTCCAGGAGGTCATCCGCTACCAGGAAATGACCCGCGTGCCTTTGGCGCCTGTGGTCGTGAAAGGCCTCATCAACCTGCGCGGGCAAATTGTGACAGCCGTTGACCTGCGCCGCCGCCTGGGGCTGCATGAGCGCGCCGCGACCGACCTCCCCATGAACGTCGTGATCCGCCACGAGGATGGCGCCGTCAGCCTGCTCGTGGACGAGATCGGTGATGTCTTGGAAGTCGAAGAGGGAACATTTGAGTCGCCTCCCGGGACGCTCTCGGGAGAGGCGCGGGAGCTCATTCGCGGAGCTTACAAATTGCAAGATAAGTTACTGATTGCTTTGGATACCGACAGGATGCTGAATCTGGTGACGACTGCCGCGCGAGGCACCTAGCCAGGAAAACTAATCGCATGGAGGGTGAAATGAAGAATGGAGCAACTCTACAGAAAAACAGCAGAAGCATCGATGAGTTGAGTGCCTTCGCGGCTGAGATGAAAGTCATGAGCGATGCGCACAACGCCGGCGACATCGATGTGGTGATGCCGGAGGAGAAGTTTGAGGGCATCTACCGGACGATGGCCAAGGGTGTCAATGACATGGTCAATGGCCACATCACTGTGAAAAAGAAGGCCATGGCCTGCGTGGCGGAATTTGCCAAGGGGAACTACGATGCGGAGCTAGAAAAGTTCCCGGGCAAGAAGGCCTTCATCAACGAAAACATCGAACGGTTGCGCGCGGCTGTCAAAGCACTGATCACGGATGCCAATATGCTCTCCCAGGCAGCCGTGGAAGGCAAGCTGGCGACGCGCGCCGACGCCTCCAAGCACCAGGGCGACTACCGCAAGATCGTGCAGGGCGTGAACGACACCCTGGATGCGGTCATCGGCCCCTTGAACGTGGCGGCCAAGTACGTCGACCAGATCTCGAAGGGCGCCATCCCGGCCAAGATCACGGACAACTACAACGGCGACTTCAACGAGATCAAAAACAATCTGAACATGTGCATCGACGCCATCAACGGCCTGGTGGCCGATGCCGGGGTGCTCTCGAAGGCGGCCGTGGAAGGCAAGCTGGCAACACGCGCCGACGCCTCCAAGCACCAAGGCGACTACCGCAAGATCGTGCAGGGAGTGAACGATACCCTGGATGCGGTGATTGGCCCCTTGAACGTGGCGGCCAAGTACGTGGACCAGATCTCGAAGGGCGCCATCCCGGCCAAGATCACGGACACTTACAACGGCGACTTCAACGAGATCAAGAACAACCTGAATCAGTGTATCGACGCTGTCAACGCGCTGGTGGCCGACGCCGGGGTGCTCTCGAAGGCAGCGGTGGAGGGCAAGCTGGCGACGCGCGCTGACGCCTCCAAGCACCAGGGCGACTACCGCAAGATCGTGCAGGGAGTGAACGACACCCTGGATGCGGTGATTGGCCCCTTGAACGTGGCGGCCAAGTACGTCGACCAGATCTCGAAGGGCGCCATCCCGGCCAAGATCACGGACACTTACAACGGCGACTTCAACGAGATCAAGAACAACCTCAACGCCTGCATTGATGCGGTCAATGCTCTAGTGGCGGACGCTGACCTGTTGTCCAAGGCGGCGGTGGAAGGGAAGCTGGCGACGCGCACCGACGCCAGCAAGCACCAGGGCGACTACCGCAAGATCGTGCAGGGCGTGAACGACACCCTGGATGCGGTCATCGGCCCCTTGAACGTGGCGGCCAAGTACGTGGACCAGATCTCGAAGGGCGCTATCCCGGCCAAGATCACGGACAAGTACAACGGCGACTTCAACGAGATCAAGAACAATCTGAATCAGTGTATCGACGCTGTCAATGCGCTGGTGGCCGACGCCGGGGTGCTCTCGAAGGCGGCGGTGGAAGGCAAGTTGGCGACCCGCGCCGACGCCTCCAAGCATCAGGGTGACTACCGCAAGATCGTGCAGGGCGTGAACGACACCCTGGATGCGGTGATTGGCCCCTTGAACGTGGCGGCCAAGTACGTCGACCAAATCTCGAAGGGCGCCCTCCCGGCCAAAATCACGGACACTTACAACGGCGACTTCAACGAGATCAAGAACAATCTGAACATGTGCATCGATGCGGTGAACGGGCTCGTTGCTGACGCGAATCTCCTGAGCAAGGCCGCTGTCGAGGGCAAACTCGCGACGCGCGCCGACGCCAGCAAGCACCAGGGCGACTTCCGTAAGATCGTGCAGGGCGTGGACGATTGCCTGGACGCCGTGATCGGGCCCCTGAATGTGGCCGCAGGCTACGTCGACCGGATTTCCAAGGGCGACATCCCAGCCAAGATCACGGACAAGTACAACGGGGACTTCAACGAGATCAAGAACAACCTCAACACCTGCATCGACGCGGTGAATGGCTTGGTGGCCGACGCCAACATGCTGGCCGAAGCGGCGGCTGATGGCCAGCTTGCAACTCGGGCCGACGCCTCCAAACATCAGGGTGACTTCCGCAAGGTTGTCGATGGAGTGAACAACACCCTCGACACGGTCGTCGCTCCGCTGAAGGCGGCGGCAGAAGCCGCCACGGCGCTGGCAGGCTCGTCGGAAGAGTTGAGTGCGGTTAGCCACCAGATGAGCGCCAACGCTGAGGAAACCGCGACACAGTCTAACGTGGTCTCTGCGGCTGCCGAGCAGGTGACCAAAAACCTCCAGACGGTGGCGACGGCGGCCGAGGAGATGACCTCCAGCATCAAAGAGATCGCCAAGAACGCCAACGAGTCGGCGCGGGTAGCAACTTCCGCCGTGAAGACCGCCGAAACCACCAACGCTACAGTGGCCAAGCTGGGTGAATCGAGCGCCGAGATCGGGCAGGTGATCAAGGTCATCACCTCGATCGCACAGCAGACTAACTTGCTGGCCCTCAACGCCACGATTGAGGCGGCGCGCGCTGGCGAAGCGGGCAAGGGCTTTGCCGTAGTGGCCAACGAGGTGAAGGAACTGGCGAAAGAGACCGCCAAGGCGACCGAAGATATCAGCCGGAAGATCGAGGCGATACAGGGTGACACCAAGGGAGCTGTGGAGGCCATCGGCCAGATTACCACGATCATCAACCAGGTGAACGATATCTCCAACACCATTGCGAGCGCGGTGGAGGAGCAGACGGCGACCACCAATGAGATCGCTCGCAACGTGCAAGAGGGGGCGAAAGGCGGCGCACAAGTGACCGAGAACATTGCCTCCGTGGCGCAGGCGGCAAAAAGCACAACGCAAGGCGCCAACGACACGCAGACGGCCGCAGGCGAACTGGCGCGCATGGCTGCGGAGCTTCAGAAGGTCGTCTCCCGTTTCAGGTTTGACGACAGCCCAGGAAGCGCCGGAGCTGCGGAAGTGAACCCGACCGCGAAACAGGTTCGCGATGCGCATTTGGCGAGCCGAGCCAAGACGCAGCCTAGCACGACCGCACGCGTCCATTAACGGGCAGTGAAGGCAGCGCCGTCGCTGCCCAAGATGGCGGCCGACCGCCGGAAGCTGGCCGGACAGTTCAAGTGCTAATCCGGTCGAGGCTTATCGAGGGATGGCGTCGGCGCGTCACGGGGGCAGGAAAGGCATGGTCCAGCGTGGCCGTCTCCCAGGAGGGTAGACGGCCACGCTGGTTTAAGAAGGCACTTCACGGTCCGGCCCCTCCGGGGTGATCAGAAATGACCCGCACGGCACGGGCCGTCAAATGGGAGGCCGGCGCGCCACCGCGGGAGTGCTCTTTTCCATTCCCCGGAGGAGATTAGAAGTGGCCTTCACCTTTTTCTTTCGCGACCAACGCGTCCTGGACTCAATCGTGCAGCACGTAGTACCAAGCGTCATGGGGCGCAGCATCATTCGGATATGGGATGCCGGTTGTGCCAGCGGCGAAGAAGCCTACTCCGTGGCGATGTTGTTATTTGAGAGTTTGTGGCCCTTCGCCTCCAACAACCTGCGCATCGACGCCACGGACATTGAGGAAAACAGTCAGTTTGCGGACACGATTG
>Ga0326728_10002769_pt1 | contig 57252 bp, 45 predicted proteins | sample MB3enrmetagenome_FD_207602 | JGI IMG/M metagenome (GOLD analysis project Ga0326728, IMG submission 207602) | Lab enriched peat soil microbial communities from McLean, Ithaca, NY, United States - MB31MN | ecosystem: Environmental > Terrestrial > Soil > Wetlands > Peat | place: USA: New York... | reverse complement strand
TGGGTTAATGACCTATGACCCGGCTTTCATGAACACCGCATCGTGCCAGAGCTCCATCACCTTCATCGATGGCGACAAGGGTATCCTGCGATATCGGGGCTATCCCATCGACCAACTGGCAGAGAAGTGCAGCTTTCTGGAGGTCGCGTACCTGGTGCTGAACGGCGAGCTGCCCACGTCGGCGGAATTGAAGGATTTCGTCACCAACATCACTCACCATACCATGCTGCACGAGACCACCAAGAAATTCCTGGAGGGTTTTCGTTACGATGCCCATCCCATGGGGATGTTCATCAGCACCGTGGCGGCGCTCTCCACGGTGTACCCGGAGGCGAAGGATGTGCATGACCCCAAGGTGCGCAAACTCCAAATCTATCGCCTGATTGGCAAAGTCCCCACCATCGCCGCCTACACATATCGCCACAGCCTCGGCTTCCCGTACGTTTATCCCGACAACGACCTCAGCTATACCGAGAATTTCATGAACATGCTGTGGAAGATGGCCGAGCCCAAGTACCAGGCCAACCCCGCCCTGGCGCGTGCCCTCGATATTCTGTTTATCCTGCACGCCGATCATGAACAGAATTGCAGTGCCAACGCCATGCGGGCCGTGGGCAGCTCGCAGGCGGACCCGTTTGTGGCCACGGCCGCCGCGGCCGCCGCCCTCTCCGGCCCGCTGCACGGCGGTGCCAACGAAGAAGTCCTGAAGATGCTCGACGAAATCGGCTCCAAAGACCGCATCCCCGCCTACATCGAACGCGTGAAGGCCGGACAGGTCAAGCTGATGGGCTTCGGCCACCGCATCTACAAGAATTACGACCCCCGTGCGCGGATCATCAAGCAGGCCGCCGACCAGGTCTTCGAAGTCACCGGAAAGAATCCCAAGCTCGAAATGGCTTTGGAGCTGGAGCGGATCGCGCTGCAAGATGATTACTTCATCAAGCGCAAGCTCTACCCCAACGTGGATTTTTACTCGGGCATCATCTACCAGGCGATGGGGTTCAAGCCGGAAATCTTCACGGTGTTGTTTGCCATTCCGCGTACGGCGGGGTGGCTGGCGCAATGGCAGGAAATGCTCTGCGACCCCGAGCAGAAGATTGCGCGTCCGCGACAGATCTTCACGGGTCACGACATGCGAGATTTCGTTCCGATAGAGGAACGCGGGGCCAAGGAATTTCCTGCGGCCGCATAGGATTCACTTCCCTTCAGGCATGACGAGCCCCACTGCGGGCCGGCCCGTGGTGGGGCACATGCCTTTTGGCAACGCTCATGGCTTTCCTCAGGCCGACCAAGGTCCAGGGGAAGGCGGTGAGCGCAAGTTCCCACGCGGGCAGTCTTCGCTTCGAGAGTTAGGAAGGAGGATCAGATGAGAAAAAAGGTCACGGTGGTGGGAGCAGGAAATGTAGGCGCCAGCTGCGCTGCCCGCTTGGCGGACAGTGGGTGGGCAGACGTCGTGGTGGTGGATATTCTCGAGGGTATCCCGCAGGGCAAAGCCTTGGACATCTTGCAAGCCGGCCCCGTGGCGGGAGTCGACGTCAAAATCACGGGCAGCAATGACTACGAACCCACCGCCAATTCCGACATTGTCGTGCTGACGGCCGGCTTCCCTCGCAAGCCGGGGATGAGCCGGGATGATCTACTGTGGGCCAACTATGACATCGTCAAGACCTCCGTGGAGAACACGATCAAGTACTCTCCCCGCTGCATTCTGATTGTGGTCACGAACCCCCTCGATGCCATGTGTCACGTGGCGTACAAGGTCAGTGGCTTTCCCAAAAACCGGGTGATGGGAATGGCCGGCATTCTGGACACAGCTCGCTTCCGCACCTTTGTTGCTCAAAAGCTTGATGTATCCGTAAAAGACGTCACGACCTTTGTCCTGGGTGGCCATGGCGACACCATGGTGCCTTTGGTGCGGTATACGAGCGTGGCGGGTATACCCCTTACGGACTTGCTGGACGCGGAGACGATTCAAAGCCTCGTCGTACGCACGCGCAATGGAGGCGCCGAGATCGTCAAGTATCTGAAATCCGGCAGCGCCTACTATGCTCCCTCGGCAGCCGTGGTGGAAATGGTTGATTCGATTCTCAATGACCGAAAGCGGGTGCTCCCCTGCTCCGCCTTCCTGGAAGGGGAGTACGGGATCCACAAACTCTTTGTCGGAGTGCCCGTGAAGCTCGGAGCAAAAGGAATCGAGAAAATCTTCGAAGCCCAGCTAACCGGGGAAGAGAGTGCGGCTTTACAGAAGAGCGCTGCGGCGGTCCAAGAGCTTGTCAACGTGATGGCATCCAAGCTGGATCAACCCGCCGCCGCTTAGGTGGCGGAACAGTTCCAGCCTCGGGGCCCTGCTCGCTTTTTTGCCCGGCGCGCCGTCAACATTCGGCACACATCGGCGGCGCGCTGGGCGCCGCTCCCGGCTCGCGGGGGACATGGATATTCGTGGCGGGGCGGGCGCCGCTGGGGAGGGGCCTGATGGTCAGCTCAGGAATCCGTATTGCCGGTTTTGGCGGGCAGGGCGTGATCCTGGCGGGCATGGTGATCGGCAAGGCCGCGGCAATTCATGACGGCAAATTCGCCACCTTGACCCAGAGCTTCGGCCCGGAAGCACGCGGCAGTGCGTGCAGCGCGCAGTTGATCGTCTCCGATGAACCCATCCTTTATCCCTACCTCACGCAGCCCGATATCGTGGTGGTGATGTCGCAGGAGGCCTATGTGCGCTTTGGGTCAGACCTGAAGCCGGGCGGGCTGCTGCTCTATGAACAAGACTTGATTCACCTGCAAAGGGCGAATCCCGATATCCGCAGCTACGGGATTCCCGCCACGCGCTTTGCGGAAGAGTTGGGCCGCAAGCTGGTGCTCAACATGGTGATGGTCGGCTTTGTCACCGCGCTCGCGGAACTCGCCACACCGCAGTCGGTACGCAAAGCGATTGCCGATTCCGTTCCCAAAGGAACCGAGAATCTGAACCTCGCCGCCTTCGAAAAAGGCCTGGAATTCGGGCAAAGCCTGCTCGCCGCTCCGCACGCAGCGTAATCCCATGAACGATACGACTGGCGGTGCGCGGTGCAATACTTAAATCGGGATGCTATGGACGGAGTCTCGGCGGATGTGTTTCAGAATCAGCGGCCCTATCCCTGGATAAACATCCCTGGGACGCTGTGCGCCTCGTCGTTGCAGCACGTCCTCATGTTCTTCGTGCCCAGGGTCGGCCATCGCCTCCAAGTAGTCTTCATAACCGGGCGATTCGCCCACGTCCTCGGGTGGCGCGCGGCGTTCCCCGGCGAGACAGCGGGGGTAGGATGCTTGCGGATCCGGCAGGACGATGGCTTCCAACCGCAGGTCGTGCCGCCAGCTATCGCCGAAGTCGTACAAGTACTCGAAATCAGTTGGCGGCATCAGAGGCCATCTGGAAGAGGCTGGAAACTGCCCGCAAGGAACTTCGCAAGCGCTTAAGTGAGGAACAAACTGAGGATGAAGAATCACTGGTGTTGGTAAATGATTGAGGAGGCTGGAGCCGACGACCAGACTTGAACTGGTGACCCTCGGTTTACGAAACCGATGCTCTACCAACTGAGCTACGTCGGCCGAACGATAAAAAATGCTCACCCGGCAAGTCCAGCGTTTCCGCTATTCGAGCGGGTGAGCATTTTCAGAGGAGAATAGAATGACGGACGCGCCCCGCCATCTAAGCTCCTAGCGAGTCTAGAAAAACCCTCCGGTCATGTCAAGGGATTTTTCAGGAATTTTTTTGTTAGATAAACCGTTTGTTTTCAGTTATTTATAGGAATGGCCGGGCCTCAGAAGGCGATTCATCAGAAAAGCCCAATAAATCGCGCCCTGGCACCCAAGCAGGCCTTGAAATAATTGATTCTAATAGGCTTACTAATATTTCAAATTCAGCCGGATAAGCTGGTCGTCATCGGGATGACCCCATTGCGAGTCGGGGAAGAACTTTGCCGCAAATCGCCGGGAGAGGAAGAAAAGGACTCCCGCAACCACGCATGCTCCAATCAGGAAAACGGTGAGAAGCAAAATTGCAAAGATCATGTGCACCAATTGCAACGTGAATGATCTTTCCGGAGAAGGTGGCTGGTCCCAACTCACACTCTCGGTTATTTGGAACTGATCCATCAGCGCGGACGCAGTTCCCGCATTCCCCGCATTCAAAACCACGAACACGTACGAGCGGTAACGTCTTCCATAAACTGAATCTTCTCCGTGGTCCCGATTCATTCCCAGGAAATTTGACAGCGCTCCGAAGCGCACACGCGCGATTTGCGGGGTGGGATAGCCAATTGCCAACAAGGTGGATGTGCCTTTACCGGTTTGGTACTGGCCCAATTGCACTTGCGCGCCCTGCTCAAATCCGATGAGGTCCGTACGGAAAGAAGGCAGCACACGTTTGGCCACCTCGAGTCCCAGGATATATTTCTCGCTCCGCGGCACCAATCCCTTCGGCGGCATCGAGGAGGGCAAACTACTGATGGCGCTTCTTGATGGCTTGCTTCCTCCCACGAAAATCAGCAGCGCCTGATAATCGCTTTCGGAGCAGGTCGAATCTTTGCCGCGCAGGAAGCGGATGAAATTATTCCCGCGCGCCATCAACGTTTGGTCTGGATCGCCGACGGCTAATTCCAGGCCTTTTTCCGGCGTCATCGTGGGGGTCTGGTAAAAGGTCAGCAATCCGTAAGCGGAAATTGCGTCCGGCGCACGTTCCACCACCACCTGCGTCGGCGTTTTGCCCAATTGGTAGGTGCGTAATTCCAGCGCCTTCACCCCATATTCCTGCTCAACTGCGGGGTCGCCATGGTACTTGCTGACTGCCCGGAGGGGCAGGGGTTGGGAGTCCACCTGGCGCCAGTCGGCGGCGGGCACCAGGGGGATCAGCATAGGTTTTTCCTGGGCAGAGCAGTAGAGGGGGAGGGCCGTAAGCACGGCCACCAGCCAGGCATGCTTCGAGAATTTCCGCGCCATCGTTTTCAGAATATCAGAATTCTCCCCGGGCGGCGGTGGAAGTTTGATCCACGGCCACCCTCTGCACGGTCCTCACTTCACCAAGGTTTTTCACGTATCCCAGAATCCCCTCGTAGAGCGCCGAAGCGATTTTCTCGCGATAGTCGGACCGTTTCAACAGGCGCTCATCGCGGGGGTTGGTGAGGAAGGAGATCTCCGCCAGGACGGAAGGCATGTTGGCGCCGATCAGCACCACAAAGGGAGCTTTCTTGGTGCCGCGATTTTGCTGCCCCCCACTGACCTTGGTCACGCGCGTATAGACTTCGCGTTGGACCTGCCGGGCAAAATCCTGGGATTCCTCAATCTTTTCCGTCATGGCGATCTTCTTGATCAGGTCCTGGAGTTGGTGCACCGCCTCCTGAGATGTGGCGTTTTCGCGCGCCGCCACCTCCAGCGCGTCGGGATTCGAAGTGAAATTGAGGTAGTAGGTCTCAATACCGCGCGCGCTCTTGTCGGAGCTGGCGTTGGCATGAATGGAGATGAACAGGTCCGCGGCCTTTTCATTGGCGATGGCCGTACGTTCCTCAAGGGGGATGAACGTGTCATCGCTGCGGGTCATGACGACCTCGCAGCCGGTGTTTCGTTCCAGAAGTTTCTTCAGCTTCAGCCCCACATCCAGGACAACGTCTTTCTCTTCCAATCCGGTGGGCCCGATGGTTCCCGTGTCGTGGCCGCCGTGCCCGGGATCAATAACGATCCGGCCGATTTTCAGCCCAAGAGCGCGCGTCAAAGTCCGCGAGCCGGACTCCGTGGGGGCGGCGGGCTGGATGGGAGGAGTGACATTCGTGGCGGTGGCTGCAGTCTTTTCCGTGGATTTCTTCCCGGGCTCACTCGCCGGGGAGGTGACGGAGGCAGATTCTTGCCCGTTATCCTCCGGCAGCGTGGAGGGTTCGGTTTTGACCTGGGCCGGGGGCGGCGGAGTCTTGGTGGCAGTCTCAACCCGCTCCGTGGGTGCAGGGTTGGTGCTTGCAGTGGCGCGAGCTTTCTCCGGCTTTCCACCCTCGGGGCTTGCAGGTTTGGCGGTCTTGGCCATCTGGGTGGGCGCCGCGCCCTGGACGTCGATGACCAGGCGGAACGGATTGGGGAGAGAGAAAATCGAATAGGCCTCAATCTTCTCCACGTCCAAAACCACGCGCGCCACGTCAGGGGAGAACTGCGCCACCCGAATCTGCCGCAGGAAGCCATTCTCCACCGGAAACGTCTTGCCGATCAGGTCCGTACTGAGGTGCGCGTTCTGGAGGTCCACCACAATGCGGTCCGGGTTCGCGAGCCGCACCGAATCGAATTTCGCTTCGCCGTCGACTCCAATTACAATGCGCAGGTAATTCGGCCCCACCCAGCGGCGCACCGCCGTCACTTGCCGCAGCCCCCCAGACGCCGGCGGCGAGACCTTCTCCACTTCCATGGGAGGGGGAACCGTTCGCGCCTTGGCCCGTTCCGCGGCTTGCCGGTCAAGTTGCTTCAGGATCTCCTGCGCTTCGCCCGCCCTATCGGCTTTGGGATAGGTCGCAAGGAATTCCTGGAAAGCCTTGCGGGCTTCGTCGGGATCCTCGAGGTCCTGGCGATAAACCTCGCCGATCGTAAACAGCGCCTCGCGCGCAATGTGGTTTTGCGGATATGCCTTCATGATGTAGCGGTAGGATTTGATCGCTTCCAGAAAGTATGAGTCGGAGGAAAAGCCGCGCCCCATCTCCCGATAGAGTTCGGCGACGGCGGTAAGAGCGGAGGGGGACTTGCTGTAGGCGGGGCTCAGGTTATAGACGTCCATGTAGGCGTCGATAACCTTCTTGTATTCGTCCTTGCTGCGTTTGCTTTCCGGATGGGCTTCCAGGGTGGCGTGCATTTGCTGGGCTTTATCGTAAGCCGCAATGGCGCGCTGGCGGCGGGCGGGGGTTACGGTGGCGGAAGCGACCGCCGCGAACACCGTCAGCCCGGCCAGGAACAGCTCCCACCGAAATCGCTTGGGTGAACCCATAGCCCGCAACTTGCTAATCATTGGTGTAATGCACCACCCCGTATTCATCCACGTAGCGGACGATGGGAGCCTTGGGCGGCTCTTTGGGAGTGGTCTTCGCCGACGCTGGCGCGTCCCCTGTCTGATAGATGCTGGTGACCTTGCGCACGTAGTCTTGCGTTTCGGGAATCGCCGGGATGCCTCCCGAGCGCTGCACGGAGTGCTCCCCGGCATTGTAAGCTGCCAGCGAAAGGTTCAAGTCGCCCCCGAACATATCCAGCAGGTGCCGCAGGTAATTGACGCCGCCCTCGAGGTTCTGCTTGGGGTCGAACGGGTTCGCCACGCCGAATCGCTGCGCCGTGGCCGGAACCAATTGCATCAGGCCCATGGCGCCCTTGCTCGAAACGGCTTTGGGATCGTAGCCCGACTCCACTCGCACGATGGCGTGGACCAAATCGGGATCCACTTGGAACCGGCTCGCGGTTTGCTCCACCAGTTGGTTGATGTTGGCAGGGGCGCGCCCGGACATGCCGGACGCGCTGGGGCGAAAGCTGCGCGTCATCCAATCCACGCGGCTGGTAGCTTCACCCGTGTTTACGTAAATCTTGTGTCCGTGCTCGTCCACCAACACCACAATCTGGTCGGCTTTTGCGGCGGTAGGAAGGAAGGTGTAAAGCAGGAACCCGCCTAGCAGGATGACCCGGCATGAATGGAGACAATTACGCATGAGAATCCCGACACCGCACGCGCGGCGCCCACTCGAACTCTTCCCCTCCCATTCACCCAAGCCCGGAGCGCCACTTGCCGCGCCCCTCGGCTCCACCCTTTCCAGGAGTCTTGCTGGCGCCATCACTCCTCGAACGGGTTCAGCCTATGCGGGCCTAATCTTGAGGCCAATTATAACATCGCGCGCAAGCACAAGTAAATATGGGATCGGTTCATCGATTCATCTGGCCATCGAGTCATTGGGCCATTTGCGATTGGTGATTGATCCAGCGGGGTCATCGGTTCATCTGGCCATTGGTTCATCGGGTCATCGGGCCAATTTGGATATTCGATTGGATTTTCGATTGGAACAATCCGAAATCCGAAATCCGAAATACGGAATCCGGAATCCCGCTTGTCACTCGCCAAATGCCACTTGCTACTGCTTCGCGATTGGATCATTGACACCCTACTGATGCAAACGAAATTCTGCCACGTCCTGCCCTCCCATTGTGGATACTCCGCGATTGCCCGAGGTTAAGTGGAGTTCCACGAACGATAGGCCTTCAAGGCGTTTATTTTCATTAAGTTAACGTCGAAACATGATTCTCATGCCAGCTTTGTTCCCTATTGTTTTCATAGACTTAGCCTGACCGGTCGGACCACTGGCGTGTGTCGGCTGGAGCGCCCACGGACGGCTTAGGCAATACCTTCTTCAATCGCAAGATTCTGCCTTTCGTCAGATTTTTGCTAAAGCGTCCGCGAAAAGCACGGGGGCTGAGTTTGAGTGGGCTCGCGTCGGCGGAAACGCGGGCGCGGGAATTTTATATTCATCTCGAAGCCTCCGCGCCTCTGCAGTGAGAAGATGAATCGATCCGCTGACGCCGAAAATCGCCGATCGCCAATCGGCAATCGAAAATCGGCAATTCCCCAATGCCCCAATGACCCGATGATGCAATGACCCGATGCCACAATGATCCAATGACCCAATCCGCTCAATTGCAATTTCCCCGACCGCCGACTAAAATCGACGGCGAGGTGAAACAATGGAAAACGACATCCTGCGGATTGCGGGAAAGGAATTTCACTCGCGCTTGATTGTGGGCACGGGAAAGTATCGCAGCTTTCAGGAGATGGCGCGGGCGCATGAGGCTTCCGGCGCGGAGATTGTGACCGTCGCGGTGCGCCGCGTGAACCTTACCGACCGCAGCAAAGAGTCGATGCTGGATTTCATCGACCGCAACAAACTCTTCATTCTTCCCAACACCGCGGGCTGCTACACCGCCGACGATGCCATCCGCACCGCGCGCCTGGCGCGGGAGGTGGGGCTTTCCAACTGGATCAAGCTGGAAGTTCTAGGCGATGAGAAGACGCTCTTCCCGGACAACTTTGAGCTGCTCAAAGCCACCGAGGTGCTGGCCAAAGAAGGTTTTGTGGTGATGCCCTACACCAACGACGATCTGATTTCCGCGCGGCGCTTGATTGACGCGGGCGCGGCGGTGGTGATGCCCCTGGGCGCGCCCATCGGCTCCGGGCTGGGCATTCAGAATCCCACCAACATCCGCATCCTGCGCGAAATGATTACGCAGGTTCCCCTGATTATCGACGCGGGCGTGGGCACCGCCTCCGACGCCGCCATCGCCATGGAACTGGGCGCGGACGCCGTGCTGATGAACACCGGCATCGCCGGCGCGCAGGACAGCGTGCTGATGGCCCATGCCATGAAGAACGCCGTGCTGGCCGGCCGCCAGGCCTTCCTCGCCGGCCGCATGCCCAAGAAACTTTACGCCACGGCGTCCAGCCCCTTGCAAGGCGTGGTGAAATAGCGGGCATTGCCGGGATTAGGGATTCAGGGTTAGGGATTCGGGATTAGGGATTCGGGAAGTTGGGGCGGTTCGCGAACCGCCCCTACGTCGTGCCATCACGCTGACAACTGACAACTGACGACTGACAACTGATTACTGGCTACTGCCTACCGGCTTACTGCCTCCTGCCTTCTGCCCTTCTCTACCCGGCACCGTGTAAATCTTCTCGCCGGGTTTGGCCAGGTGCAAATCCTCGCGGGCCTTACGCTCAATGGCGGCGGGGTCTGACTTCAGCGCCCGGTTCTCTTTTTCCAACTCCTCATTTTCCTCTTGCAGTTGCAGGATTTGTTGCTGAAGCAACTGGAATTCCTTTTGCTGCCGGCGCGAGGCCAAATATCCGTTCTGGCCAAAGATGTTGTGGACGATGAGCGCGATCGCCACCAGCACCAACACCAGGATGCCGTTGCGATAGAGCGCGGTCAGGTCAGAGTTCGAATCACTCATGGCGTGCCGTCAACCGTTCGGAAGGTCGTAGCGGCGAGTTTACCTCGCCAATCGGAAAATTGTAGCGGCGAGTTTACCTCGCCATATGGCGGCGTAAAGCCGCCTCTACATCAAACTGAACCAATACCCCTGCGAAGGGGGTTGCTTCTCATCTGCCCTCATTGTATCTTCTGGGACAAGTTCCGTGCAACCCAGCGGTCATCCGGCCGAGGCTGGGCCGCAAGGAGGGCCTGTGACCGACAAGGTCGTCATCCTGGTAACTGCGGCGAGCAAAAAAGAGTGCCGCAAAATCGCCAAGCACCTGGTGGAAGCGAAACTCGCCGCCTGCGTCAACATCACGCCAGCTATCGAGTCCGTCTATCGTTGGGAAGGCAAAATCGCCCGCGATCAGGAGTACCAGCTTTTTATCAAGAGCACGCGCGAACTGTTTCCGGAAATCAAGGCGGCCGTTTCCAAGCTGCACAGTTACCATACCCCGGAGATCATCTGCCTGCCCATCATCGAGGGCTCGCGAAATTATCTCCAGTGGGTGGGCGATTCGGTAAAGGCGGCAAGTCCCTTGGAAGACGAAGCTGCCGGACCGGGAACCGGAGCATAGCATCCAGCCGCGGGGATGGGCTCCGCGATCTCTTGCAAGCGTTGGGGAGGTTACGTGACTGACGTCATCAAAATGACCACGTTGCGCAAGGAGTTCGAAGACCTGGTGGCGGTTCAGGGGCTCGACCTCTCCATTCCCGAGGGCGAGATCTACGGCCTGATCGGGCCGAACGGCGCGGGGAAGACCACCACCATTCGCATGGCCTGCGGCCTGCTTGAGCCCACGGACGGCCACGTGACCGTCGCCGACGTGGACGTGCACCAGGACCCCGAGCGCGCCCAGCAATTCATCGGCTACCTCTCGGATTTTTTCTCCGTGTATGAGGACTTGAAAGTCTGGGAGTACCTCGACTTCTTCGCGCACGCTTACAAGATGCCGGAGGCGGAAATCCCCGCGCGCATTGATGAGGTGATTCGCCAGGTCGAATTGGAAGTGAAGCGCGATGCCATGATCAGGGGCCTTTCGCGCGGCATGAAGCAGCGCCTGGGAATCGCGCGCGCCATCATCCACAAGCCGCGCGTGCTGCTGCTTGATGAGCCGGCCTCCGGGCTTGATCCCAAGGCGCGCCTGGATTTGCGCAACCTGCTGAGCTCCTTGCGCGACGCCGGCACCACCGTGCTGATTTCCTCGCACATCCTCACGGAGCTGGAAGGCTTCTGCACCTCCATTGGCCTCATGGAAAAAGGCCAGATGATTCGCAGCGGAACCATTGCGGAAATTTCCGCGGCGGAATCCACATTTCGCGTGGTGCGCCTCAGTTGGGTGGGAGAAGGAGCGGCGAACGTCGGGGCAAAGCTCCAGGGGATTCCGCAGGTCTCCGGACTTATGGTGCAGGACGCACAAGCGGTGTTTAAGTTTGCCGGCTCGGAAGAGGAACTGGCGGACATCCTGGCGGGTCTGATCGCGGCCGGGGTGAAAGTGGTGAGCTTCAGTGAGGTGAAGCAAACGGTGGAGGATCTTTACCTTAAACTCTCGCACAACGAGGTGATGTAGTGCTCCGGTTCTGGCGCAATCCCTTGCTGATCCTGCATATGCGGTCGGACCTTCGCCCGGCCCGCGCGGCGATGGCGGCGGCCATCTCTCTGGTGGTTTGCACTCTCATTGCCATGGCTTGCTGGTCGGCGAATACCGGCCACGCCCACGAATTTTGGCGCGATTTCTATGCCTGGCTGCTGGGCTCGCAATTTGTGCTGCTGGGAGTCTGGTCCGCCAGCACGTGCGGGCAGGCGGTGGCGCGGGAACGGGAACTGAAGACGTTTGACTTTCTCAAGACCACGCGCCTCACCGCGGCGGAAATCATGGTGGGCAAGCTGTTGGGCGCGCCCATTGTGGCTTATTTCATCGTCGGCTGCACGCTGCCCATCTCCATTGTGGCGGGGTTGGTGGGCGGCATCCGGCCGGTGGCCATCTTTGGGTCCATTGTTCTGCTCCTGGCTTTCACTCTCTTTTACAGCTTGGCGGCGCTGCTGGGATCGATGCTTGTGGAAAAGTCGAGTTCCGGGGCCATAGGCTTGTTGGCGCTTTTAGCGAACGGTTTCTTCCTTGCCTTTGCGGGGGGCCCTTTCAAGGGGTTCGCCGCCATCAGCATCTTCCCTGCCGTGCTTTCTCTCCATGGCGTTGACTCGGAGCTGGTGCGCCTTTCCCCGACGGTCTTCGGCCGGGAAGTTCCCTGGGCCATCCTGACCCTTGTTCTTTATGTACTCTTGGGCGCGTGGTTGGTGTTGATGATCATACGCAATCTCAAGCGCGACATCCCGCAGATTCAACTTCTCTCGCGCTGGCAGTGCGTCGGAGTGGTCGCTTTTTGGAATCTGCTGTTTTACGCGTTCCTCGACACGAGCACGCTGACAGTGGGATTTCCCCGCCACGGATTCGCCCCCTTCAGGACTTATCAGACGGTCTCGAATGCGGTGGCTTGGAACGCCGTGTTCCTCTTCCTGATTGGCGTCGCGGCGCTGAGCCCGCACGAGCGGCTGAAAGTCTGGTGGCGCAGATGGAAGGCCGGGACGAGCTCCTATTTTGCCCCTGATGGATTGGCTTGGCCCTGGCTGGTGGTGGCGGCGCTCATCGGTTATGCCATGCTGGCGGCAGAAGCCTTGGGGATGCGCTCAGCGGTTCCGCTGGCCGATTGGCGCCTGGGATTCGCCGCGATGGCCTTTGGGGCGTTCCTGGTGTTCACGGCGCGGGACATCCTTTTCCTCCAGTGGTGCCTGCTTACGCGGATGAAACAACCCGTGATGAAGGGATTCCTCCTGCTCGTCCTCTATTACGTGGCGGCCGGCATTGTGGGGGCGGTGGTCTCGGCGGTTTCCGGACGGGCCGACCCGCACACTTCCAAGGTTCTGACCTTGCTGATTCCCTACGCGCTGCTCGGCGGAGTTGACAAGCCGGAGGTCCCATCGAATTTCATCTTTGCGAGCATCGCTCTGCAAGTGGGATTCTGCGTTCTGATTCTCCTTGCCATCCGGGGGCGCCTGAACCGCCCGGTGCACGCTCCCGTGGCGGGCACGGCATGAGAGCCGGTGTAATCAGTCCCTCCTGAGCGCTCCAAATCAGCCCGAGATGAGTTATCATAGGGAATGGAAGTACTTTGTTCACCAGGAAGTCAGGCTCATGCCGCCCGAACGATTCACATGACGCACGTAGCGCCGCCCTTTAGGGCGGCACTTCCCGTCTACGGCAATCGCGATGGGCGAGGTTGTGGGAATCATGGAAGTGCCGGGCTGAAGCCCGGCGCTACATCCGCAATCGGGGCAGCGCGAATCGTCAAGACCGGCGCGGTCGCAACTTTATTCGTAGACAACCCCAAAGGAGGTTCCACCCCATGTTATCGTCCCAGCACAAAAAACACTTCGTGGCGGCGTGGGTTGCCACAAGCCTTTTCCTCTTCGCCGGCCTCAGCCGCTCCGCCCATGCTCAGGGCGGAAAGCCGAGCAGCGAGACCACCAACATGACCGTGGTCGTCAAGGAAGCTGACACCGGTCAGCCGATCAGCCAGGCGCGCATCACCCTGCAATTCACCGCACCCGGCGGCCCGAAGAGGTTTGGGAAGTCGCAGAAAATCTCTTACAGCGCCAAGACCGATGCCCAGGGGCGGTACAAATTTACGGAGATCAACAAGGGAACGATCGTCTTGTCGGTTAACGCCAACGATCACCAGACCTATGGCAAGGAACTGCAACTGGAACAGGACAACCAAGTCTTCGAAGTCAAACTCAAAAAGCCCCAGCCGGTTGTTTAGGTTTAAGAGCGCCCCCCGAAAATATTTTTTGGTCGGGTTGTAGAAGGGTGTGCGGCGTCTCTTTGCGGATTCTCAAAAACCATCAGCAGAGGAAAATCGCTGCGAGCACTTCCATCGCCAAGGAGGAAATGTTCCGCGCAATCGCGTGCTTTATTTTGCGGCAAGAAGTTTGCCTCAGCTTGGTGCAAAGTGTTAAAACCCGTTCATGCATTTAACCTTATCGTAATCTGAGGTGGGTTTTTCCACAACCTTTTCAACAGGCTTGTTGAAAACCCGCGAGGGGAACGGGCAAGAAGTGCGCACCGAGGGCGCACATACACTTCGAAGTCGAACGCTTCGGAATATTTATTCTCAGTACTTAACTCTAAAAATACCGGCGCACTCAACCTTCAATTGTTGTAAGGACTTTCCCGTTTTGTGCCTCGAGAGGCTTAGGGTTTCGGCGGCGCCTGGAGGGTGGGAGCGCCCATCGTGGGCCCTTCCTTAGGCTTGGGTGGTGGCGCGAAGTACTGCTCGTCCATCCACAAGTTGGCGCTCTTCTTGAGCTCTGCCATCGCCGCGTTAATTTTGTCCTGCTTCAAAGTTTTTTCGATGTCCGCGGAAACATCCTTTAATTCCAGATGGCTGTGCCCAGTCACTTGAAAGAAAACCAGCGCTTGGGGGAAGGGGACAGGTTCAGAGACCTCGCCGTCTTTCAGACCAAATGCCGCTTTTTCCATTTCCGCGTTGCGCATGGTGCCTCGGCGAACCTTGCGGGGCTCCGCGTCGATGATCACATCCCCCGGCGCCTTGAAATCGTCCATGACCTTCTTGATGTCGGTCCCCGCCATCATTTCTTTGCGGATGGCCTCAGCGCGGGTTTTCGCCTCTTCGGAAGTAAGTCCAGGGCCGGTGGAAGTGCCCGGTGCCGGGACGGCTTTAGCATCGGCGGCCTTCACGCGGATGAAAATCTGCCGCACCATAATCTGGTCGTACTCGGGGGCATGCGCCGTGTAATACTGCTGGATATCTTCCGGAGTTACCTTCGCTTGCTGAACGATCTCTTCATTGGCAGCTTGCGCTTCCAACAGCAATCTTTGGATGGCCAACTTGTGAATAAACTCGGGCGTCTGGTCCAAATGATGGAGGTGCGCCTGCTGGGAGAGCATCACGTAGAGCGCATACTGATCCCCCAGCGGTTTCCTTCCCTGGGTGGTGATAGCCCGCTGCGCTTGGGGGGGTAAACTCTCAATCAGGTTGTCCATGTCGGCTTTGGTGAATTGCTTGTCACCCACCTTGAGCACCACCTTATCGGGCAGCTCCGGAGTCTCAAACGCGAGGCCGGGGAACTGGTTGGCGCCTTGAGTTTGGCTGGCGGCAGGAGTGGAGTTGGCAGCAGGGGGGGGCGCCTGGGCCCGAGCCACGCCCGTTACCAATCCTGACAACAAAAGTGCGATAAGCAATCTCCGTGTACGCCGCGAGCAGGTCTGATCCATGGGTCCCAATCCTTTGCTAATTAGAGTTTCACGTCCCCAAAGCCCATCCATCGTAGCACAATTTTCCGGATGGGCGGGGCAAGAAGCGCCGACGGCGGGGGGTCACAGAGAGCCAGCGCGGGGGGGAGGGACTGGCTCTCTGTGTTCCGTCAAGGCTCACCGTCCGGCGCCCGCCGCGGCCACCGGAATGATCTGGGCGAGTTGCGGTTCGCGCGGGGCCGCCCTGTGGCTGGCGTTATGAGCTGGGTACTCGAAAGTCATCCCAATCTGGGGAAGACTCAGCTTGCGCACATTCCCGTTTTCCAAAAGCATCTCGGAACGGCCTGATGTGGTGTTGCTGATGACTCGGGGGGCAATGAGCGCCACGGGGCGCGTCCCACAAATGACCGTGATCGTGTTTCCGGCGTAGGCATGGTTCAGTGTGAAGGAATAGTCTCCAGCCGGCAACGTTGCCTGGCCCCAGCGCGCCGCAGAGGTCAGAGTGAATTTTCCCTGGAACGACTGGCCGCTAGCGGGCTTGGCGCTGAAACCCGCCACCAGCAATCCCAGAACCAACAGCCTGAGTACCGTGAACTTGTGATGTGTTTTCATGACCTTCTCCTTTTCGCAGTCTTGAATTTGGCAACCCTTTCTTGCCTCACCCTGTATGGCGGAAAAGGGCGTTGAAAAAGGTCATGGCGTAAAAAAATATTTTCGGCAGGCGCGCGAATTGGGGCGTAGCGCCGGGTTTAGCCCGGCACCTCCACTTTGCCTTCCGCCTGCCCAACCACGACCGCCGTAGGTCGGAAGTGCCGGGCTAAAGCCCGGCGCTACGCCCGCAACGTACGGTCCTCTGCTATGGCAAACACCGAACAAACGTGATAGCGTTGATTTATCCCGAACCGATCAATAAGGCGGCCGGACGATGGAATCGTCAGGACATCAAGTCACACAACTGCTTAAGGCCTGGAGCGAGGGCGAGCCCACCGCGCTCGAAAAGATTATGCCCCTGGTATATCGGGAGTTGCATGGGATGGCGCGCCGCTACATGGCGCATGAGCGGCCGGGCCACACGCTGCAACCTACCGCCCTGGTGAACGAAGCTTATGTGCGGCTGGTGGATTCCGCCCAGGCGAACTTTGAGAATCGGGCCCACTTCTTTGCCGTGTGCGCGCAAGTGATGCGGCGCATTCTGGTGGATTGGGCCCGTTCCCGTCAGGCCGGCAAGCGCGGGGGCGACGCTCCACGGTTGGAGTTGGATGAAGCGCTGGTGGTGAGCGAGGAGCCGGGCCGCGACCTGGTGGCCCTGGACGACGCCCTGAAGGCCTTATCCGCTCAGGACGGGCGCAAGGGCCAGGTGGTGGAACTGCGCTTTTTCGGCGGGCTCAGCGTGGAGGAGACGGCTGCGGTGCTGAAGATCTCGCCCGAGACGGTAAAGCGGGATTGGAAGTTTGCTAAGAGTTGGCTGCGGCACGAGCTGAGCAAACAACGCGTTTCGTAGGGGCTGGGCTTGCCCTGCCCTTGTAGTTTCTCCGCGGCGCGGAACGGGGGCAGGGCAAGCCCAGCCCCTACGAGACGCGCAAATTGTCTGTTAAGAAAACAAGAACTTGCGGTATCGCAATGCGGTGGCACAGGGGAGAAACCGAGTGGAGGGTGAGCGCTGGCTGAAAATCGAACGCTTGTATCACGACGCCCGGGAACGTGATGCCAGCGGGCGCTCGCAGTTTCTTACCGAGGCCTGCGCCGGGGATGAGTCTTTGCGCCGGGAAGTGGAGGTGCTGTTGGCGCAAGGGGAGGAAACTGGGAGTTTCCTGGGAAAGCCGGCGCTGGAGGTGGCGGCCCAGGCCCTGGCGCGGGATCAGGTGCGGGCGGCAGGCACGGCAAGCCCGGACGCGATGCTGGGCCGAACCGTTTCCCATTACCGCATCCTGGAAAAGCTCGGCGGCGGTGGGATGGGCGTGGTTTACAAGGCTCAGGACACCACGCTGGCCCGCTTTGTGGCGCTGAAGTTCCTGCCCGAAGGAATGGCGAAAGATCCCGAGGCGCTGGAGCGTTTTCAGCGCGAAGCGCGCTCCGCCTCGGCCATCGCCCATCCGAACATCTGCACCATTCACGAGATTGGCGAGCACGAAGGTCAGCCCTTCATCGTCATGGAGTTAATGGAGGGGCAGACGCTCAAGCACCGCATTGCCGCCAGCCCCCTGAAGATGCACGATGCCCTGGATTGGGCCATGCAGATTGCCGAGGCACTGGACGCCGCCCACTCCAAAGGCATCATCCACCGGGATATCAAGCCGGCGAATATTTTCATCACCGCGCAGGGCCAGGCGAAGGTTCTGGATTTCGGCGTGGCGAAGGCCGTGGGCCCCCCCGAGGCGGGGTACGCGGATGCGGCTGCTGACGAGTCGAGCCTGACGCGCACCGGGGCGGTGATCGGGACGCTGGCGTACATGAGCCCGGAGCAGGCGCGCGGCAACCGCGCGGACAAGCGGGTGGATATTTGGGCCTTCGGCGTGGTGCTTTACGAGATGCTCACCGGCCGGCATGCCTTCCAGGGCGAGACCACTTCCGACACGCTGGCGGCGGTGCTCAAGTCCGACCCGAATTGGGATGCGCTCCCCGCCAACCTCCCGGCCAACATCCGCAAACTGCTGCGCCGCTGCTTGGAGAAGGATCCCCAGCTTCGTCTGCGCGACATCGGCGAGGCGCGCATTGCGATAGAAGAGACGTTAAGCGGCGAGGATTCTGAAGCGCCGGTGTCCGCACCGGCGGAATCGGCGATGGGGACATCGCCGCTACAACAACCTATCTGGCAGCGTGCCCTGCCCTGGCTCGCCCTGGGTCTGATGGCCGGCGCGCTGCTTTCCAGCCTGGTGGTATGGAGACTGTTGGCGTCGGCGGCGCCGTCCGCCATGCATTTCACCGCCGTCACCAATTTCGCCGGCGTCCAGGCGCAGCCGGCGCTCTCCCCCGACGGCCGCTCGGTGGCCTTCGTCTCCAACCGCGACGGGAATTACCACATCTATGTCGGCCTGGTTCGCGGCGGAAATTTGCTCCAACTCACCCACGATCCCTACCTCGAATCGCGGCCCCGATGGTCGCCCGATGGGAGCACGATTGCGTACGCTCGCCTCAATCATTCCGGCCTCTGGGACATTTGGGAGGTTCCGGCGCTGGGCGGAACGCCGCGGCGGCTGATTCTGAGCGCCGAAGATCCGGCATGGTCGCCCGATGGCCGTTCCCTCGCATACGAGAATACGACTAATGGTTCGCTTTGGATTTCCGGCCTCTCCGGTGAGGACGCGCGCCAGGTGGGCCCTGCCCCGGCGCCCGCGTTGCAGTACACCGAGCCGCGTTTTTCTCCGGACGGCCGCGAGCTGGCTTTTACCCTCAAGTCGGCAGGGCCCTATAGCGAGTTGGAAGTTGTGGACATCGCTTCCGGCAAGATTCGCCAGTTGACGAACGATATCGCCCTGGCGCGTTCGCCCGCCTGGTCGCCCGAGGGGCGCTCCATCTACTTCGCCTGGGGCCGCGGCGGGTCCATGAACATCTGGAAAATCGCCGCGGCGGGAGGCGAGCCGGAACAAATCACCGCCGGCCAGGGCGACGACGCGCAACTGGATGTCTCATCCGATGGGAAGAGGATCGTTTTCTCCACCTTCCGCGAGAATATCAATATCGTCCAATTGGACCTGGAAGCCAGGCCCGGCCAGCAGAGCTTTACACCTCTCACCACTGACCCTGCGCGGAACCAGATTGCCCCGGTATACTCCCCGGACGGAAAATCGCTCGCCTATTTTTCCAATTACAAGGGCGTGGAGAATGAAATCATCTGGGTGGCCAACGCCGACGGCTCGAATCCTGTGCAACTGGTTCAGGATGGGCGAATCAATATTTTCCCCCGCTGGACTCCTGACAGCCGGCACCTGGTGTATCTCTCGCGCTCGCAAGTGACTCCCGCGCCCACCGATGAATACCGGAGCGCCGCCGCCGCCGGAGGTGCGCCGCAAACGCTGCTCAAAAATGCGCCGGACCGTAATTTTGATGTCGGACCCCAGGGACGGGTGCTGTACAAAAGTTCCGGCAGTGAGATTCGATCGTTTGACCCATCGAACAATCAGACGCAGACGCTCGCCACTCTGCCCGCCGACGAGAACTGGGGGAACTTGCGCTGGTCACCCGACGGGCGCTCGGTGGCGTACCTTGTGGGCGCCAGCCGGGAAGACGATCCCAATGCGGGACTGTGGGTGGATGACTTCCAGAACCCGCCGCGCCAGGTTTTCCGCGGCTGGGTGGAAGGCTATGCGTTAGGTCCGGGGAATGAGATTTACTTCCTGGAGGGCAAGCCGGATCTGAATGGCGTCCTTTGCAAGGTCGGGTGGAACGGCCAAGGCCTCACCCGCACTTCTACGATCATCCGACTGACCTATTCCTACTGGAATCAGTTGGTGCGGGACTCCCAGGATTTTTTCGATGTCTCTCCCGACGGACGCCACGTGGCCGTCAACGCGCAGGGGGTCTTGCAGGCCAATATCGGCATGATTGAAAACGTTCGCTAGGGAATTGGGACCCGATCGTTAGCAGTTCCCTCCCCCGATCGTCAACACCTGCGGCCCCGAAAGCACAGCGTTCCTGACACCTGGCACCTGACACCTTGCCCCTCACACCTTTATAATGGTCTTTTGGCTTTTCGCTGCCGGAGTGAGTGTGCGTGATGGACTTTAAACTTGTTTCCGCTTATCAGCCGCGGGGCGACCAGGTGACGGCGATTCGCGACCTGATCCAGGGCGTTGGCGACGGCAAGCAGCATCAGGTGCTGCTGGGGGTCACGGGCTCGGGCAAAACCTTTACCGTGGCCAAGGTGATGGAGAACCTCAGTCGTCCCGTCCTGGTGCTGGCTCACAACAAGACACTGGCCGCGCAGCTTTATCATGAGTTTCGCCATTTCTTTCCCCACAACGCCGTGGAATACTTCGTCAGCTACTACGACTATTACCAGCCGGAAGCCTACATTCCCGCCGCCGACGTTTATATCGAGAAGGAAGCGACCATCAACGACGAGCTGGACAAGCTGCGCATGTCGGCCACGCGCTCACTTTTCGAGCGGCGCGACGTCCTGATTGTGGCCAGCGTCTCCTGCATTTACGGCATTGGCTCCCCGGAAGCCTATTACGGCATGTTGGTTCTGCTGGAAAAGGGCCAGAAGATTGCCCGCCAGGACATCCTGCGGCGGCTGGTGGAGATTCAGTACGAGCGCAACGATGTGGATTTCAAGCGCGGGACGTTTCGCGTGCGCGGCGATGTGATCGAGGTCTTTCCCACCTACGAAGACAACGCCTATCGAATCGAGATGTGGGGCGAGCAGGTGGAGTCGCTCGCGCAAATCGACCCGCTCTTCGGCCAAGTCAAACAATCGCTGGAGCGCCTGCCGATTTATCCGCGCACCCATTATGTCTTGCCGGCCGACCGCAAAGAGGACGCCATCGAGCGCATCAAGAGCGAGCTTGAGTGGTGGCGGGGCGAACTGGAGAAGCAGGGCAAACTGGTGGAAGCTCAGCGCGTCCACCAACGCACCATGTTCGACCTGGAAATGATGAAGGAAATGGGTTACTGCCACGGGATCGAGAATTATTCGCGGCACCTCTCCGGGCGGCTGCCGGGAGAGCCTCCGCCCACCCTCCTCGATTATCTCCCCCAGGACGCGATGATGTTCATCGATGAGAGCCACCAGACGGTTCCGCAGCTTCGCGGCATGTACGCCGGCGACCGCTCGCGCAAGCAGACGCTGGTGGAGTACGGTTTCCGCCTGCCCTCGGCGCTCGATAATCGCCCGCTCTCCTTCGAGGAGTTTGAGCACCGCGTGGGGCAGTTGATTTACGTTTCGGCCACACCCGGACCCTATGAGCTCACCAAGACGGGCGGAGAGGTCGTCGAGCAGGTTATCCGCCCCACGGGATTGATTGACCCGGAAGTGGAAGTGCGGCCCACGCGCCACCAGATTGACGACTTGCTGGGGGAAATCCGCGCGCGCGCCGCGGCGAATGAGCGCGTGCTGGTGACCACACTCACCAAGCGTATGTCCGAAGACCTGGCGGGGTACTATGCGGAAGTGGGCGTGCGCTGCCGCTACCTCCATTCCGAAATCGAAACGCTGGAGCGCGTCAAAATCCTGCGCGATTTGCGGCGCGGCGAGTTTGACGTGCTGATTGGCATCAACCTGCTCCGCGAAGGATTGGACCTGCCGGAAGTCTCGCTGGTGGCCATTCTGGACGCGGACAAGGAAGGCTTTTTGCGTTCTACCGGCGCCCTGATCCAAACCATGGGCCGCGCGGCGCGCCACGTGCGCGGCAAAGCCATTCTTTACGCCGACCGAAACACCGATTCCATGCTCCAGGCCATCGCCGAGACCAATCGCCGCCGCGCCAAGCAGGTTCAGTACAACGAGGAGAATGGCATCACCCCGGAGAGCATCATCAAACCCGTGGATATGTCGCTCGCGGCGATTGTGGAAGCCGATTACGTGACCGTGCCGCTCGAACCCGAGGGCGATGATGCCGCGACCGGCGACCAACTTGAGGAGTTGATTAAGACGCTCGAGACCCGCATGCGCGAGGCGGCAAAACAATTCGAGTTCGAAAAGGCCGCGCAGTTGCGCGACCGGATTAAGGGGCTGAGGGAGAAGGAAGTACGGAGCTAGGATTTAGGCGGGGGAGACGCAAGAGAAAGTCAAAAGGCAAAAGTCAAAGGTCAAAAGTCAAAAGTGAGAAGCCACCTGCGAACCGCATTGACTTAGGGCTGGTTGTGTCCGAATATAGATGTGGACCGTGGGTTGGGTTGTAGAGGAATGATTATGGCACGAGTTATGACAAAGTCCCAAGTTGTAGCGCGACTGGCGAAAAAGGCAGGCATCCAAAAGAAGGCGGCTGCCAGCGTACTCAAGGAACTCGAAACGCTCGCCCTCAATGGACGCTGCGGCGACCGGTTCAATGTTCCCGGACTAGGAAATGCAATTAAGGCGAATCGCAAAATGCGCAAGAACTCTGCTGCATTCTCTAAGAAAGGCTTGACACCTGCATCTAGCGACGAGGTGTTTGCCACGCTGGCGAAAGTGTTTTCGAAAATGTAGCACCTGGCCCCTCCATGAATGACCGGCAATTGAAGTTTTTCAAGGATTTCCTCGACAAGTTTTGGGAGTCACTCTTCCTTCAGAATATAATCAAATCACAGACATGTGACCGTCTAAAGCTCTGGCTGGAGCAACCCGAGATGGAGGAAGACGCCGAACAACTTTACTCTCGAAGGATTGTTGAGGTCCCCGCTCACCATCTCAAACTACGCCTGAAGGAACTACGAGAAATGGACGGCCAGAACTTTGATCACATCGAAGTTCTGTTCGCTCGGAAGAAGAAACGGCCGAAGAAAAAGTGTTTTGTAGGTCATCGGTTCATCCCGCAGGTCGAGCAAACGCTGAGATGGAACCTTTCTCAAGTTTTGGAGCCGTACAACGTTGAGCTCGATTGGTCTGGCCGGGACATCCGGAGTGTCCAAATACTTGACGATATCGATCGAAGAATCAAGGCCGCAGACTTTTGCATCTTCGACAATCGCTCGACCGAAGGCAAACCAAACATTTACATTGAAATCGGTATGTGTTACGCAAATCGAACGCCATTTATTTTCTTTGATTACGAGCCATCTGCGGGCTCGATTCCCTCTGACCTCGGGTTCGCTCTCTCACTTCGGTACAGGAATTACCGCCAATTGTTCCGTGACTTTTATTACCGCCTGCCTGTGTTCTTTGAGAAGAACCTCCGAGACAGACATCGCCCATAGGGGGCGGGCTCCGGTCAGTTTCGGTGGGTTTGGGGAGAGAGAGCCAGCTCTTGGAAGCGTTCGGGCGTCCTGGCCATGCGAGCTCTTCTGCGCCGGCTTTCCAGCACACCCTGTATGGTCCAACCCACCAGCGCGAGAGATAGCGCCGAGTAGAAGAAAAGAACCGCGATCACGAATGTCTGGCAAATGAGGTCCATCATACTCGCATGCTCCTGACGGGAAATCGAGCAAGTGGAATTCCAAATTGTTTTGGGGGTGCCGCCAAGCCTATCTCCTGCATTCACAGTCGATTGCGCGTTGAGATTAGGGGGGTTAGGGGGACAATCCGCCTTGACCCGAATGTAAAAAATGATGGGAGTTAGTAAAAACGACATTCTCGGAGGCTGACGCGGAGGGTTTTGCTGGCACTGGGTGCAAGGCGGGAATGGCACGGTAATTCCCTGCCCTGCACCCTCGGTCCGAATCATAAGATGCGAACACGCCAACCAATTCGAGGCGTCGCCATCATCGGTCCGGGGCGCATTGGTCAGGCGATGGGCCGCCTCTTGGCGCAGTCGGGCGTTTCCATTGCGTTTGTCGCCGGGCGCAACCTTGCCGCTGCGCGCCGGGCAGTGCGGTTTATTGGAAAAGGGGAACCCACCGAGTTGGTTGATCCTCGGTTGCAGAGTGCCTCAGTCTTCCTGCTGACTACTTCTGACTCCGCCGTCGCCGGGGTGGGCCGCATGCTTGCCCAACGGAGAAAGGGCCGAGATGCCTGGCGGGGCGAGGTGGTGCTGCACACCTGCGGGTCGCTGCCCAGCACCGTATTGCGTCCCCTCAAATTACGCGGCGCGGCTGTCGGCTCGCTCCACCCCTATCAGACCGTGCCCATTCCCCAAGCCGGGGTGCGAAACCTGCGCGGATGCTTTTGGGCCCTGGAGGGCGACCCCCGGGCATTGCGCGTGGCGCGAGATTGGGTCAGGCGGTTGGGAGGGGTTCCATTTTCGGTCCGGCCTGGGAGGAAAACGCTCTACCACCTTTCCGCGTTTCTCGTGTGCCCGACCGTGGTTACGCTGATGGCGCAAGCGGCGAGCTTGCTCAAGCAGGCGGGGGTGCCGCTGAGAATCTCGGGCCCCATGCTCAAGCAATTTGTGGAGGAGACCGCCAGAAACTTCGCGCATTTGGGAGCGCGCCGGGCCTTGACGGGCCCCGCCGTCCGGGGTGACTGGGTAACCATCCGCCGGCATCTGGCTGCGCTCAAACGCTCAGCCCCGGAATTTGTGCCGGTTTACCGGTCGCTGCTAAGAGCCATGCTTGCACTCGCGGGAGGACTGCGGAGTCGCGGCGGATCGTAGCGGCGGCTTTACGCCGCCATCGTCGCGCTGCGCGCGACGCGATGAATGGCGGGGTAAACCCGCCGCTACATCGCCGCTCCGCCGCCCGCCCCTACAATCCGTCCACCAGTTGGTAGAACAGGCGCGCCCATCCCAGATAAGAGCCTGGTGGTTTGGCGTGGACGTGAAACAAGATTGTACGAAGGGGTTCTCCGCAGGGGTATAGAAAACGCTCCGCTTTGGTATCCGGAATGGGCGTTTCACAGGCCGAATCTGGCCGGACCCGGTTCTCCCGATAAGGCCAAAACCGCTCTCTAATGTGCCCCCCATGATTTGCCTCCTGAAATTGGGGAATTGAATCCCCGATTGGCGTTGTGAGTTGTTTGTAAAGCCGAACCACAGCCGAGGCTGTAGCCACTCGAAAAGGCTGGGCCGCTGGGTCGTAACACACAGAAACAAATTATGTTATTGCCTAGAATGCTCCATCGAAAGCAGGCTTGAAAGATGAGCTTGAGTTTGGGCCCCATCATGCTCTAATGCTGGCGTGGCTTTGGTAGAAAGGAGGTGGCTCGAGATGAACGCGACGAGCGTGTTCGATATAAAAGGGAAAGAGACCAAGACCCAAAGCCCCAAGTCGCGGAAATCGAAGGACTGCAACCGCGATGTAAACACTGCTGTCGGAACTCTAGGTAAGCGTGGACCGCCTTGAAAGAAACTGCACGTCCGGGACCTCCCCGAACCCGTTCTGGCATTCTGGTGCCAAGAGAATGCCAGGACGGGCTCAACCCCGAGCGGGGAGGCCCTTCCACCAGTTGGATCTTAGAACCACGTTTCGTTCTCTCAGGAGGAGTATACTAACCCGTTCGACGTTCGAGTTTCCATCATGGCCAAAATAGAGTCTGATGCCATCCACTGCCTCGATCGAGCAGAATCAAAACAATGTTCAATTACCTAGCTTTTCTCCACGGTGCAATCACCACTCCCGGCGAAAGAGCATTCGCAGACGGTGAAACCCTCGCGACCCAGTGCATTGATGGATTGAAGAAGATTGATAACCCTGAGCAGTTTCCACCACGCCTGCTCATTCTCCTCGCCTCTCCGGCCTACCGTGAACAACCCAAGGCGGCGCAACTGGTGGCTGGCGTACAGCAGGCCTTCGTCCGGGCAGGCTATAGCGAGATTCCGCTGATCGGGAGTTCTGTGGCAGCAGTGTTCTTTGAGCGACAAATTCATGAACAAGGAGCCTTGCTGGTCTGCCTTGCATCGCGGCTTCTCAAGGCCAGAGTGGCCGTGGGGCCGAATGCCAACCAAGACCCAGACGTCGCCGTACGGGATTTGCTGAGGGGTTTGGATATGGATTCCCCACCGGCCGAAGACGCAAACCCTTTCGGGGACCGGACGCTTTTCACCTTCTTTCCGGGTGGTGCCAAGGACACTTCCGACCAAAGGCTGCACAAACGTCTCATAGAAGCAGTTGCGACCCGCATACCCATCGTGGGCGGCGTTTCATCTGTTGACGATCCGGAACGGGCTGACCCGGGGCTGCAATTTGCCGGGCATGACGTCTACCGTGGCGTCCTAGTGGCTGCTCTGATCACCTCAGGGTGCCATCTCGTAACAAGCCTGGGGATGGGGTTAAGCGCGACCGGGCACGTCGTCCACACCGAAGCGGTCTCTGAGAACAAAAAGAGAATCGAGGGGTTTCACGAAGGGCCTCCTTCGCAAGCCCTCAAAGAGGATAGTGGATTGGTGCTGCTCGGGCGGAGGACCCGGGATAATGACCTCATTATGGCCTTGCGACGACCAGGCGCTGGCGACGAGCCCGTTGAGATACTTCGCGACTTGGAGGAAAACCGGGCTCTGGAGATTTTCAAACCAGACCCCACAAAGATGCGCACTGCCACTGCGCTGGCTGTACAGGGATCGATGCAGAGATTCTCGATGGAGAACCCAGTGGGTTGCCTGCTGCTGATCTGCGCATCCTACTATCGGTACCGTCGGGAGATCGGTCTGGATATCGAGGTGGGCATAGAGGAGATCCAGAACACCGTGAGGCATCGGCCCTGCGTGGGCGGCTTTGTGGATGGGGAGGCGGGGGCTGAAAAAAGTGGTCGTTCCATATTTACCAACTGGAGCATCGCGGCCATTACCTTCGGCGACGAAATGCGCGCACGCACTCCTTCACAAAGGGGCTTTGCTGCGTTAGCTCAACACAGCCCCGCTCTCAACAAGGCAGCGTTGCTGGAAGAGGTCATCAGGGAGTCGCTTGAGCTTGTCTTTGATGTAGGCTTCCCCGGCGCCATCATCTCACTACTTATGCTCGACCAGGATAGTGAATGGATAGTGGCACGGGGCGCTATCGGCTCTCGATTCAACAAGGTCGTGGAAGAAACGCGCAGGCGTCTTGACGGAGAGGATATTTTGGCGGTAGTTGCGCGCGAGAATACGCCCCGTTTCATTCCGGAATCTCGAATCGCCCCCTCCATTGACCAACCCTACATCGAGAAATCGGGGATCATCAGTCAATTTGTGATGCCCCTGAGCAGTATACAGGGAGATGTTTTGGCCACCCTTCAGGTCGACTTGGGGGACGCAAGTTACAAGATCCGCCTTCACGACACGGAAGAACAAGTCCTGCAATCCCTTGGGGCAGCGGTTGGAGAGTCTTTACGGGGTGTGTTCAATGGGGAGTTAGCCAGGATTACAGGCGGGCTGGACAAGGCGCTCGTCGAGAGTCTTTCTGCCGCAACCGTCGAGGAAGGTTTGCAATGTTTCGTCGAAGGCGCAAGCCGAGCTTTCGGCGCGGAAATGGGTCATTTCAGGCTGGCTGACCATGAAAAGCATCTCCTCAGACTGGTTGCGGGAACCGGACCCTACTATGATGCAGCGAAGAAAGTCCGCGGGAAAATCGACTTTCTTGACGAATCTCCGTCCGCCCGCTCGTTCCTCAGCGGTAATGTAACCGTTGTAAATTTCACGCAGAATAATCCCGAATTTAAGGCGTTTCGTGACCGATACGCAGATTGCTATGAGGCATCACTGGCATTGCACGAAATCAGGTCATATGCCAACTTGGCATTAAAGAATTCAAAGGGTTGGACCACGGGGACCGTTTTTATCGGCTCAAGTCAGTCGTGGTTCTTTACCCCGCCGCGTGTAAGGTCTCTTAACGCCCTCGCACAACGGGCGGGCATTCTGGTGGAGCACCTCACCAATAAGCAAAGTGAAGCGGAAGGGCGGAAACTGCTTACGTTCATGCTGGACGTGGGGCCCCACCTCGCCAAAATCGCCAACTTCAGGGACTCTCGCGCAGTACTGCAAGAAGCCACGTCGCGTTTCTGCCGGGCCGCAATGGCGGAAGTGGCGTCGCTCTACCTCTGGGACAACGAACTCCAAAAGTACATCCTCCGGGCACAGGAAGGGTGGATTGATCCGGACTGGGTTGATGCGGCGCGTTACGGCAAGGGGGACGGCCGCACGGGGACCATGGCGCTCGTTGACCGCCCTCGGTACATTGGAGATGTGCGCTCGAAACAAAGTGAGGCCTATGGTAAAGCGACCGGACGCTATGCACGGCAAATGTTCGGGTCTGGCCTGCCCGATGATGTGACGCTTGAGGGGATTGCGCTCCCGCTGAAGGTTGGCAATGAGCGACTGGGGGTATTAACACTATACAGGCGGGTTCTTCGTAGCAAGGCAGGTGGAACCAGCAACTTTGTAAGTGTGGACCCGGATGTTCTTCAGGAAGCGGCTGATCACATGGCAGGATTAGTCAACGCTCTACTTTCATTTCAAGCGACCGTATGGGAAGAGCAGGAGCGTCATCGGCGGGAAGAAGTTTACGCGGTTCTGGTTCGGGAGAGTGGAGAGCAATTGGAAGAGCGAATCTGCCAGCAGGTTGCTCGTTCTTTCCGGGCCGTCGAGGTGGCGCTGTATTTGCCCGACAAGTCGACGGAACCCACAAGGTTGAAGTGCGCCGCTAACCTCAATCGCGACTCTAGAAAATCAAGCCGGCCAGTGCCTGACGGATTGATTATCGATGCCATTCTTACAGGGAAAGTCGCAATCAGCAGGCAATCAATCGCGGACGGACAACGCGATGACCCCAAGTGGGCCGTTATAGAGGGACTCGTGAATCGCGCTTGCATCCCAATTCGCTCGGAAGACAAGCCCTATGGCGTCCTTGACTTGCATTGGAGACTTCGTCCTGGAAATGCAGATCCCTTTATCACGCGACATGATTCGAAACAACTCCAGATTCTGGGCGACATGATAGGTTCCGCCTATCACAGACATATACTCATGGCGGAACGCGAAGAAGCTATGGCGCAAGCAGAAAGAAGCCAGCGCGCAACGCTAGTAATGGCCGCAATGGTTTTCCAGAACACACACCGGTTTAGGAACACTATCCAGCGGCTGCGCATCCGCAGAGACCATATATTAGATGCTCCTGACGACGTCGCGAGAAATAATGCGATTGATGAATTAACCGAGCCTATTGAAACGGCCATACAACTGGTCGACAGGCCCATGAATCTGGCCGAGAGAATACTCAATCCGGCGTATGCACGACAGCAACTCTCCAGCCTCGTCAAGCAAGTTTTGCCACATTGCAGCGATCAATTCGCACCTCCAATCGAATTGTCTATGACGGTGCCCGAAGATGTTATCGTTCTGGCCGATCGTGAACAGGTGGTGGAGGCGTTTCGAAATATAGTCGACAACGCCTTCCAGGCGATGCCGGCGGGGGGCATTCTGAGCGTTACTGCCGGGCGCACACTGGACAGGAAAAGGGTCTCCATAATTTTTGAGGATACTGGAATCGGAATGACTGAAGAGGAAAAGAAGGGAGCTATGACGGGATTCTTTTCCACAAAAGGACACAAGGGTGTCGGAGTCCTCTTGACATCGGTCCTAATTGCTGCACAAGGGGGAACTGTTGACATTCAGAGCGCCAAAGGGATGGGAACGAAGGTGACAATAATGTTACCTTCCCCTAAGGTGGAGGATTAATGAGACCACGAGTGCTAGCCGTAGAGGACGATCCAGTGCAGTTGGAGGGGATCGAGCAGGATCTAAAGTATATCGGCGAGGACAAGAGAAGGCGATACGGCATTGAGGAAATCGTTGTGACCACGGCCGCCTCGAAAAACAGTGCGGAAGCACTTTTGAAAGAAGCTAAGGCGCCGGGGATGCCCTACGACATTATGCTCCTTGATCTGAGCCTTCCCCGGGAAGATCATGGCAAACCTGAACCAGCCGGCTTAGGTCTTGAGATCCTGGATTTGGCCCGACGGACGGGTACCGTAAAGAGCATTGTTGTTGTTTCTGCCTATACTGAATACAAGACCGTAGCGTCAGCTTTTCGTGCGGGAGCTATCGATTTCATAGCAAAGGTCTACACACGAGAAGACCTTCAAAACAGGGTCTTAGCTTGCTGGCACTCGGTATTGCTGAGGGAAGCTCCCCGTGCTTTTGAAAATAGAATCAAAACCCTGGTGCGCTGGGCCGAGGAGTTTTTTCCTCACCGCTTCACCCCATGCTTCTCCCGCCTGCTTCAGTCAGTCGTTCACGAGGTCGAAGGAATGAGCGCCGATTTCGCCGAGCGGTTGGGCCTGGATTGGGATAAGGACTCACAAGACCCTCTGGTTCGACGCCTGTCCACAATAGTTAAGGCGGTTGATGAGGCCAAGAAGGAATGGACTGGCCTTCAGCCAGCGCTTGAGCGTGCAACAACGACACCACATGAGACCATTCTCGAAGAACTCCTAGAGGGTATCGTCAATGCACTGGCCCCCTGCATGATTTTGAAATGCGTCGAAGTGAAGGGATTGCCTAGAGGGCGAACAAGAGTGCTAAGTTTCCAGGACGATGTCGAGTTTGCGCTAAAGGAAATCATTCTTGGCGGCATGATTGCGCTTCCCGATCACGGTGAATCGACGAGCCTCGATATTTCTGTGACTGCCAACGAGAGGCAGGCTGAGGTCCGCGTTACCGATAGCACGCTTCCGGTCCGTGGCGAAGCGGCTGAATCAATTAATTGCGGGGATACAGTGGAGCGTGGCGACGACTTCGGGCGTGAATGGGGGCTCTCGGTGGTGCAGCATGCGGCGCTGCGCGGCGGCGGACGGCTGATCGTAGAACCGAAATCGGACGGCAACATGATTACGTATCTCATTCCATTGGCTCAACATGTGCAAGGTATTCTGCCCAAAAATTCGGCGCGAGGCGCAGAGCCTGGATTTCCACCTTTACAGTCAGAAAAAGCAGGCCACAATGCCTAGCCAACGCAAACCCGTGCTCATCGGCGACAAGGACCAAGAAAGGTTCAGATTCCTCTGGACATTATTGGAGGATCATTTTGGGATTAATGCCGTCCGAGCGGAAACATTTGACGATCTCAAGGTCAAGGCAAGGGACTCGGAGTGGAAGTGTATCTTCATAGCGGATGACCTCCCGTATTCCCTCTTTGAGAGGAATTGCTTGCTTTTCAATTACCTCGCTTATCTCTCAGAGCAATACATTCACGTCAAACTGGCATGCATCGTTGGGCCTACGACTGAACTAAATCAGCCTAGCGCCGTCAAGGTGAGCCACTGCGTTGTTCATAGCACCACCCCGACCCGTAAACAGGCGGAAGAAACTATCTCAGGCTTAGAGACAGCCCTTGGCACGAGGCGCTTGCGCAGGGTCCCGAACTTGCAGGGTCCCAAGACCTTGCCTTTGGTCTTGCAGGAGCAGATTCGTTCTCTCAGTCCAAGTCACGACCTGGACGAGGGAAAATCGACAATTGAGGTTATGGTGCGCGATTTTTCGAGGTGTGCGCAATTCGAAATACACAGCATGGGTCAAGGCTTGTCTGGCGCAATGGTATTCCGGATTCGGCCGATTATGGGCACAAGAACTTGGACCACAGAAGATGCGTGGCAAGGGGCAACCCACGAGTTCGTGTTGAAGGTATGCAGTGTGGATGAACGATGGAAGGTTCGGCGAGAAATCGAGCAGTGCCTCCTCGCCCGAAAGGGCCTTGGCACGACCTACAGGCGACACATCCCCTCATTGCTGGATATCGAGGCGTCCATGGAGGAGCCTTGGCTGAAGTATGCCGCCTGCCATCGGCGTTGGTACGGGATCTGTTACGACTATTTGGGGCAGGAGGGTCTGGAGGAATTCATTGACCTTGAAAGGGCATTGATAGGAAGGCCGGCCAAGTCTGCAGAGATATCAGTGAGCGCGAATTTTTCTTCTAGCCGGCCAGAAAGTCCAGAGGTCCAGGATACGCGAAAACAAGCCCTGAAAGCGGTCCTGTATTTTCTATGCGAGGAATGGTATCTTAACACCAAAAAAGTGCGCCGCGAGTCTTGCGCAATATGGAAGACTAAGGACGGCGGAGATAACGAGTTCTCGGAATTCCCTCCCTACTGTTTATGGAAAAAAAGAAAGCGCGCCATCCTCAGCTATCTGGTAAGCAAGATGGGGCAAGTCGGATTGCGGCTCTCTGACGATTGGGACAAACATAGCAACAGAGTCAGGGACTTCGTGGCAACGCCCGGTAGAAAGACGAACGTAAACGTACTGGATCGGAAGATGTCCGTCGTGTTGTCCCCCGCACACGGGGATCTAAATGCGAATAACATCTTCGTTTGGCTAAAACACCTTGATCAGCCTTTTTTGATTGATTTCCCTCTCTATCAGCAATCAGGCCATGCACTCCAGGACTTCGCGAGGCTGGAGGTGGAGATCAAGCTCGTCCTCATGGATCGGCAGGAAGACAGCCCCCAAGACCAACTGCCAGCATACGATAACACGCCCGACCAAGTAATCGTTTGGAAGGCGTTGGAAGACCACCTGCTTTCAGAAAAGTGGGATCAGCCCAATGAGGCGTGGCCGGAAACGGGTTACAGGAAAAATGCCGAGCAGTGCCATGAGTGGGTGCAGATCGTGCGCCGAATAGCCGAAGAAGTGCAGCGGCAGGGCCTACAACCAAGCGACCATCCTACGTTTCTCGAAGAGTATTTGCCGGCGCTTTTGTTCAAAACCCTTCAGGCGATTGGCTGGCCGTCGCTGTCGATTTTTAAGCGGTTGCTGGCAGTGTACAGCGCCGCTAAGATACTTGAGAAACTTGAGAAGCTTGGATGACCCCACTGCCAAGGTACTCGCGACCTTCTTGCTTTCCTGAGATTCGTTTGCACACTCGCTCAGCGGACGCATAGTCAGACGGATTTGCCCGCTCATCTCAACGCAAGTTACGATCTCTCAGAGAGTTCCGTCCTCTGTTCAGGATTGGGAATGAAAAGTCGCCTTCACGTCTATTGGCCCCCCTCGACTCCTACCGCATGCTCGGAAGGAATTGGGTCATAAGTTAGCGCTTGGGGGCACAAGGCCTGCCCCTACAAACCGTCCGCCAGTTGATAGAACAGGCGCGCCCAGCGTGACGAGGGGATTCCGAAATCGAAGCCGTTGCGGACAATGATCACCCGCTTCTGGGGCGAGACGTAGATGTATTGTCCCTTGTTGCCCACGGCGTGGAAATCGCTCAGGCCGCCGGGGCGTTTGTCTCCCCACCAGAAGTACTTGTAGTAATGTCCCATGGAGACGAAAAAAGGATCGTCGCCATAGTAGCTGGAGGGCTTCTCTTGGGGCTGCGTAGCTTGCTCCACCCAGGCGGGCGACACGATTTGCTTCCCTTCCCAGCGTCCATTGTTCAGCATCAGGCGCCCGAGTTTGGCGAAATCAATGGACCGGGCGTTGATGCCGCTCTCCATTTTCTCGAGACCATTTTGGTCGCCGTTGATGCTCCATGAGCCGGGGTATTCCATCCCCAGGGGCCCCCACAACTTTTCCTGCAAGTACGCGGCCACTGACAATCCGGTCACCCGTTCCAGGATCATGCCCACAAGGAGCGGATGGTAATTGTTGTAGAGCCAGTATTTCCCCGGGGTATCCACGATGGCGGTATTTTCCAGAGCCGCCCGGCGCAGGTCGGCGGCGTGGTAGGTTACGTCGTTGTCGTGATAGGGCGCGTCTTCGTTGTAGCGGAGACCGGCCGACATCATCAGCAAATCCCGGATGGTGATTTGCGCAAACCTCGGATCGCGTTTTGCCAGCTCGGGCAGATATTTGGTGACCGGGTCGTGGACGCTGCTCATCTTCCCTTCATCGATGGCAATTCCCACCAGGGTTGAATCGAACGACTTGGCCATGGAAAACGAGGTCACCACCGAGTCCCGCTGGTATCCGTTGAAGTAGCGCTCATAGATCAGGGCGTCGTCCTTGATCACCAGGAACGAAGTGGTGGCGCTTCGGGTGAAGAACCTTTCCAGGTTGCCCACGCGCCTTCCGGGGGCGTACTCCAGGGGCGCGAGCAAGGCTTCCACCTTCTGGTCCTGCGGAGTCCGCTGGAAGTGGAACGGATGCGGGCTGGCCTGGAGTTCCCGCGAGCGAAACGTCAGGTAGTCCAGCACCGAGGCGTCGCCCCAATGATCGAGTTGATCCTTGTACGCCAAATCGTGCAGGTGGAGCCGTTGGCGCCTTAAGTTCTCCAGCCCCTGCCGATAGATTGCGGAGGCCGCCACCGAGGAAGAGGCCACGTTGCGTAGGACGATCTGGCGATAGTGTTCGTACTCGCGGTCGTCTGGCTTCATTTCCGGCAGGTTCTCTTCCTCTCCCTTCCTGCTAATGAAACGCGCGACCTTGAAGCTCATGGTGACGCGATCGCTGCCCTGAAAGGGCAGAATGCGCAAAGGAATCGCCATTTCCGCGATCCAACCGTCGGCGACGATGCTGGTCCGGCTTTCCCATTTCATGTTTACTGTAAGCTGCGGCATGTTGTCGTTATCAAGGGCGCCGCTGGAGCGAACATTCCCGGGCGTCACCAGAAAGAACATGCTGTTGAGGGCGTCGTCGTAAGTGTTAAGGCAAAGGACGGCCCAATCATCCTTCCAGGCATCGTCATCATTGGCAGCCAGCGCCCGTATCTTCCTGGGCTCATCGTCGAAACTTCGCACGCCCACATAGAGAGTTGTCGCGTCGTATGCCAGATACACCTCGGTGCGCTCCGAGGGCGCTCGGCCGGCCTGGGGGTGGCGCATCTTAAAGTCTGTGTAACGGGTCGCCGACTTCCACGCCGGGTCGGACATTTTGTCGTCCAGGACGATCGGCTTGGCCAACCGCCTGATACCTTTCAGGGTCGCTTGGGCAATCCCATTCCCGGGAACCAGCAAGAAAAAAAACGTCAGGATCAAAATTTGTGCCCGGAGTTTGCGAAAGCGAAGTTCAGCAAGGCTCATGGTCATCACCGGTTTTGCATTCACGTGGATAGCGCTCCTTTCCCATCGAGTCGTGTCGGCATCAGTTGCCGGCTCGCTTCCCCTGAAACTTGGCGTCCATCAAGCCGGTTCTTTCGCTCACCTCGATGCTGACGCTTGCGCCGTCAAATGTCAGCCGGAAGTGGTAGCAGTTGATGTTGGCCACCTCATCGTAGTCGAAAGCAAACGTGCTGGTGTTCTCCCAGTGGCCTTGCAAAGCGACGGGCAGCCCAAATCGTCCGCCGGGGGAAAGACGCGGAACCCCATCCAAGCCGAGGGGGCGCTCTTCAACCCGGCCGTCAGCGAACTGCAGATGGGCCACCGCTTCCTTATCCCCTGAAAAGATGAGCGAGAACGATCTTAGTCCGAGAGGGTTGGCTTCAACTACGAAATTACTTCCGGAGATGGCCTTGGATGCGGGAACCGCGTGTGCTTCCGGAGGGCGAGCCGCGGCGCTGACCGCCGCTGCCAAGTGAGCGAGGCTGGCCGGATTCTCCGGCAGGGGATGGTCGGATTTGATCGACTCGCCGATGAACTTCCCGACGTCGCCCGGTTCGAATCCTCCGCCCGTGAACACCACAATGCGATTCTCGGCCGGCGTCACGGTGATGCGCTGGCCACCGCGCCCCAGGGCTTCGTACTCGACGGGATTCCTTTGCGGGTAGACCCAGAAGCCATACCCATATCCCACATTTTCCCCACCCGGATGCGAGTGCACCTGCGTCGCCGCCTGCACCCACTCCGCCGGGACGATTTGCCGGCCTTCCCAGCGCCCCTGATGAAGCCACAGGTACCCAATTTTGGCCATGTCGCGCGGACGCAGGTGGAGATCACCCCAGCCGGTGCTGACTCCCTGAGGATCGGAAGGCCAGATGACGTCCTCAATGCCCAGCGGCGGGAAGAGTTCGCGTTGCGCAAACTCCAGCGCACTGCTGCCGATGGTCTGAGAGATGATTCCGGAAAGCAGGTGCATGCCGCCGCTGCAATATTCAAATTTGCTGCCGGGCTCTGCCACCATGGGGCGATCGAGCATGAACTGTACCCAGTCCTTGCTTTCCCTCATTTCCCGCAGGGTGATTTCGCCGTGATCAACGTGGCAATCCAGGCCGGAGGTCATGGTGAGAAGATCTTCAACGGTCATCCGGTCTTTGCGCTCGTCGCGGTTGGCGACGTTTCCTGCGGGAAAGAGCGAAACCACGGGCTGATGCACGCTGCGGAGTTTGTGCTCGCCAAGGGCAATGCCCATGAGCGTGGACGTGATGCTCTTGGTCATTGACGCTCCATCGTGTATCTGACCTTCCTGGAAGGGATAGAAATACGCGTCCAGCACAACGTAACCGTTGCGCACGATTAGCAGACTATGAACGGGAATGTGATTTTGCCGGACATAATCCAACGCTCGCGCAAGGACTGCGGAGTCGATGCCCTGGGCTTCCGGAGTGGAGGATCGCCAGCCGTGTGTGGGCCAATACGTCTCCAGCGCAACTGGAGAAGCCGCTGGTTCCTGTGCGAGGACCGCAACACTGAGGCAAGCAACGCCCAGAACGAGGACAATCGGAGCAGCGCGTTTCACAACGGCCTCCTATTAACCAGGCAAACTCTCAAGGATTCCTCCTCCCAAGCCCCTGAGCCGGAACTGCCATTTTGGATTGCCAACCCTTGTTCAGGATACACCCAGCCAGCATCCTTAGCGGGAGGACTTCTGACCTCTGACTCATTATTATGCCGCAGGAAAGAATCGGTGAATGAGCAGGAAGCACAAGTAGGAGATCACGCCGGAGATGGGGATGGTCAAAACCCAGGCCCACACAATGCGCTGGGCCACTTTCCAATGGACGGCGCTGAAACGCTGCACGCTGCCCACGCCCATGATGCCGCCGGCGATGGTATGGGTGGTGGAGACGGGGATGCCGGCCATGGCCGTGCCCAGCAGGCTGACGGCCGCCGCTGTTTCCGCGCAAAAGCCGCCCACGGGTTTCAGTTGCGTGATCTTCATGCCCATGGTTTTCACGATGCGCCAGCCACCTGCCATGGTTCCCAGCCCAATGGCGGCATAGGCCATCAGGACAATCCAGAAGGGGATGTAGAACTTATCCAAGATTCCGGCGGTATAGAGAGTTCCGGCGATGATGCCCATGGTTTTTTGCGCATCGTTGGTTCCGTGGCCAAAGCTGTACGCGGCGGCGGAAAGGAGTTGCAGCTTCCGGAAATACTTGTCCAGGCGTTGGGGCGCCCACGATTGAAAGATCCAATATACAGCGAGCATCAGCGAACCGCCGAGAATGAATCCGATGGCGGGGGAGACGATGATGAAAACGAGCGTCTTGTTCCATCCGCTCAAAAGGATGGCGCCCCACCCCGCTTTGGCGATGGCGGCCCCGGCATATCCGCCCATGAGGGCGTGAGAGGAACTGACCGGCAACCCATAGTACCAAGTCAGGATATCCCAGACAATCGCGCCCAGCAGGCCGGCCAGGATCACGTAGAGGTTGACCGCTTCCAGCCGGATCATTCCCTGGCCCATGGTCTTGGCGACGGCGGTTCCGAAGGTGAAGGCAGCGACAAAGTTGAAGAAAGCCGCCCACAGGACGGCGACCCGCGGCGAGAGCACGCGCGTGGAAACCACCGTGGCGATGGAGTTCGCCGCATCGTGGAAGCCATTGAGGAAATCGAAGCTGAGAGCCACGACAACGATGACGATGGCAAATGCAAACGTTGGGGTCATCTTAGATTGGGGATTTGAGATTCTGGATTGAAAAGAGGGAGTGGGCAGGATTGCATGCGGGTCCAATCCAAAATCCAAAATCTAAAATCCAAAATACCATCAGGCCGCCTTCAACACCACGGATTCGAGAACGTCCGCGACGTCTTCCTCCTTATCCGTGGAGGCTTCCAGGACCTCGTAGATTTCTTTCCACTTGATCACTTCGATGGGATCCATAGAATCCTCAAACAGGCGGGCGATGCACTCGCCTTTGATGCGGTCAGCTTCCTCTTCCAACAGGGTGAGCTGCTCGCAATATTCGAGCATGTTTTGGGGATGGTTTAATTGCGCCACGGCGTTCACGATGATCTCGGTCCCATGCAGGATCACCTTGGCAAGTTGCTGCGCTCCCGGCGTTACCTTCTTGATTTTGTAAGTGATGAATCGGCTGGCGGCGGCGTCCACGAGGTCGAGAACGTCATCCAACGCTGAACCGAGCGCATGGATATCTTCCCGGTCAAACGGGGTAATAAACGTGCGGTTGAGCTTTTTCATCAGGGCGTGGGTAAGCTGATCGCCCTTGTGCTCCAGAAATTTGATTTCCGAAACCTGCTTTTCGACCTCCTGAAAGTTCTCAAACAGGGCGACCAGCATCTTGGCAGCTTTGTGGATGTTCTCAGCTTGTTCGTTAAAGAGGCCGTAAAACTTCTCATCGCGGGGTATCAGCTGCACAGTCCATCCTCGGGGTGGTCTTTGGAGCAGGGCATTGTTACAGAAATGTTACAGAAACGCAAGCTGTTGCCAGTATTTCTTATAACATCCTTATAATCAGATGGTTACGGAATTATATTCTAGTCGAAGGGACTCTGGTTAACTGGGCTATGGGGCATGAGGAAGGCCTACTCTCGGCCAACTGCTGGGTGGTTTCCCCGCCTGGGCGGATAAGGATATCGCACCATGTGGGGGCAAGACAGGGGGGAATGGGGGCCAGTCACCCGTAGAGGGGAAAGATGAGGAACGCGCTCTCACTTCAGTGTGGGCCGCAACCCACACTGAAGCGAGAGGAATACGCGCGCCGAGCGGCTCCACCGCGGAGAGGCTTAATGCCCTATGGTAGGAGCAGATCCCGGCAGCGTGTAGCGAAGGTTAAAGTACACCATGTTGTTCGTGGCATTCGGGGGTTGTCCGGTGGCAAAATTCACGTACCAGGGATCGCGCACAAGGTACGCGTATTGGCCCATGAAATTGACCGCGCCCCACTTGGCATCCTTCCAGATCGTTTGGTTGAAGCCGAAAGTGACTTGTTCGATGGCGCGATTCTGGCCGCTGCTGGAGCCGGAGTAGCCATAACCTATGCCTGGCGTGGTTTTACCCGCGTCGATGGCGGTGTTGCGCATGATGTAAATTCCGCTGTAGTAGGCATAGAGCAGAGTTTTCTTCTGGGTGATCTCAATGCCGCTCGCCGTGGAGCCGCTGTGGACGAGGGAAATCGACCCGTCAGCGTGCGCGATGAGATCGGGGGCTTGGCCAAAGATGTAGCGACCGCCGCCGTCACTCCAGAAGTTATTGGTCAGAATGCGGAATCCCTTAACCGGTTCAAAGTGAAAGTTCACGAAACCGCCCCCGCCTTCCGCTGAGAAACTGGTGGAGGTGGTGGGATTGTAAACTTTGAAGTTTCTTTCCACTCCGCCGATTTCAAAGTGAACCTGCTTGACGGGATCGAGAGCTAGCTTGGCAATGATGTCGGGAGCAACGTTGGGAGTAGCGATACCTCCCGAGCTGGCGCCAAAATCCAATTCGCCGGCATACGCGGTAGTTGCGCTCAGAGCGCTGGGAAGGACGATGGAGCCGCCTCCCGACGAGCCGCCCGCATACTGGTCAGGACTGTCGAGCGCGATGGCAAAAGCTGCCTTCTTTGAGGGGTGATATACGAACCGCAGTTCTGGGATGCGTCCCCAAAACAAGCCCGGCAGGTAGTTTACGTCTATAACTTGCGAATAGAAGATGTCGCTGGGGATGGGTGAAATTCCCGAACGGCCGGGAGTGAGCAAACTCCACGTTTGGCCGCCGAGGACTTCCCACGCGCCCTTTCGCAGGTCGAGCCAGTACAACCGCGAACGGAGCAGGTTACTATTGCTCGTCACCGCAATGTTGGTGCTGGCAGGGGTCCCCAGAAAGTCGCCTTCCATGTATCCAATCACATGGAAACCCGCCACGTCCGCATCGGCGCGAAAGCCAATCCGGGAGTTCTGCATACTTAGGCGCATCTCGGTGAGATTGGTATTGTAGGGGGTGGTGCCGGAAGTGACGGTAGCGTAGGGAATACTTCCAAAGCTGGTCCCGATGTTCCCACCCGCTGTCTTGCTGCGAAATACGCCGGTGAAATCCATAAACCCAACGGGCATAAGGGTGGCACTGCCGATGTGGATCTGAAGCGGCGAACTCCCCTCATCTGCAGCGCCTGCCGGACGGGCGGCGCTAAGGGTGGTTGGTCCCCCCGCCGGGAGCAAGATCGCGTTTTCAGTCTTCTTTTGAGATTGGGGAACCATGGGGCTGGTGGAAGCCACCTCACCGAGATTGGTGGTGGGAGTTTGGGCGGCCTGCTCCGTGCCCGCCGCCGGCTTCGCGGATTGGGCGGCTTGCACCGTGCCCGTGGCCGGTTTGGCCGGTTGTGTTGCTTGCTCGGTGGTGAGAGGGGGTTGGGTGAGTTGTTCTAGAAGCCGTTTCTGCTCCTCCAAAGCCTTCTGCATTTGCTCGATCTGTTTCTGCTGAAGAGCCATTTGTTGCTTCAATGCATTAATCTGTTCGTTGGCGTTGGCCGCGGGTTTCGTCGTGCTCGACGCGGGAGGAGTGGTAGCGTCTGCGGACGACGAAGCGGGGTCGCTGGCAAAAATGCCGAAAGCCGGCAGGACCATGAGAAGCATCGCGATGCCCACGACTCGAGGGGTGAGAAACCTGCGATTGTGCATTTTTCGCTCCTTTAAGTTTTTACATTTCAACTGCACGAGAATTAAACTCCTCGGGCAGGATTAAGCCAAACTGTGCTAGTAATCGCGTCCATGCTGAAAGAGCATGATTAACGGATTGTGAGAAGCATGTGACATGACCATGACATCGTGAGGTCGGCAAAAGTCCCAATCCGAAGGGGGCCGCGACGGAGGATCAAATACCAGTCAAATTGTCATTCCGCCCTTTATCTCTATGCAACATCTCCTTAATGTGTTTGTAACATTCGCGTTCGAAAATAGGTGTCGGCGAAGGACTTAAATCCAGGAATAACCGTGTCTTAATTCCCCTGTAACACACATCCCCGAAGCTGTCGCCGGAGGGATCAAAATGAAACTCAAAATTTCAATCACCAGTATCGCTTTAGGCGCAGTGTTAGTTGCTCTGGGGGTATGTACATTTGTTGAGTTCCCCTCAGCGGCTCCCGCGCCGCCGGCACTATCGCTCACCGCGACAGGGGCCACATTTCCGTTTCCAATTTATTCCAAATGGTTTACCGAATACAACCGGGTTCATCCGGACGTTCAAATCAACTACAACTCCCTTGGTTCCGGCGCGGGCATCCGGCAACTGCAAGCCGGAACCGTGGATTTTGGCGCTTCCGACGTTCCGATGACGGACGACCAACTCCACCAGACCAAGGTGCCCGTGCTGCATTTCCCCACGGTCTTGGGGGCGGTGGTTGCAACCTACCATATTGAGGGCGTCACTCAGGAACTCAACTTCACGGGACCAGTCCTGGCGGACATCTTCCTGGGTAAGATTACGAAATGGAATGACCCGGCTCTGGCCAGCCTCAACAAGGGTGTAAATCTGCCCGACGCCGACATTGTGGTGGTGCACCGCTCCGACGGCAGCGGCACCTCCTTTGTCTGGACAGACTACCTTTCCAAAGTCAGCCCGGAATGGAAATCCAAGGTTGGGGCCAGCGCTTCAGTGAACTGGCCGGTGGGCATGGGCGGCAAAGGCAGCGAGGGTGTTACGGGGTTGGTAAAGGAGCAGCCCGGCGCCCTCGGGTATGTGGAATTGACTTACGCCATTCAGAACCAACTCCTCTACGGGCGGGTCAAGAACTCGGCGGGGGTTTTCCAAAAGGCAGATCTCGCCGCGGTGACGGCTGCCGCAGCCAGTGAAGCCAAGAAGATTCCGGTGGACTTCCGCGTTTCCATCACCAACGCTTCGGGCAAGGCGGCGTATCCGATTTGCACCTTTACCTACATGCTGATCCCGTCAAAGTTCGACGATGCGGCCAAGAAGAATAGCATCAAGGACTTTCTCCACTGGATGTTGACCGAAGGGCAGAATGATGCGGAAGGCTTGTTCTACGCAAAGCTCCCCAAGGACGTGGTGGCGCGAGAACTGAAGGCCATTGCGCAAATCAACTAGCATGGCAATCGCTCCCAATGCGGCTGACCGCGCGCGCTTTTCCCGGCGCGCGCGGCAGTTCGTTAAGAGATTGCGGCACGGTGACGAGGTGGCTCACCTCATCACTTTGCTCGCCGCGGCCAGCATCATTGTTGTGACCCTGATGTTGGTTTACCAGCTCTACATCAATTGCTCTTTGCCCCGCCACAAGTTTGGGTTTGAGTTTTTCGCGGGTAAAACCTGGGATCCGGTCAGCGAGGAATTCGGCGCTCTGCCGTTCATCTATGGCACGGTAGTCTCCTCGGCCCTGGCGCTTCTGGTGGCGGTGCCGCTGGGGGTTGGCGCCGCCATCTTCCTTTCCGAGCTTGCTCCCCTGCGGATTTCCAACTACCTGACCTTTGTCATTGAGCTCCTAGCGGCGGTTCCCAGCGTTATTTACGGCCTACTGGGAATTTTCGTGCTGGTTCCGATGTTGCGCACCGTGGTCATGCCGTTCCTCAAGCGCACCTTGGGATTTCTCCCCATCTTCAAGGGCCCGATTTATGGGGTCAGCATGTTGGCGGGCGGGCTGGTTCTGGCGATCATGATTGTCCCTTTTATCATTTCGGTGTCGCGGGAAGTGTTGCTGGCGGTGCCGGTTGAGCAGCGCGAAGCGGCACTGGGGCTGGGGGCCACCAAGTGGGAATCCACCTGGCAAGTGGTGGTACCCTTCGCCAAGGTGGGAATCATGGCCTCGGTTTTTCTGGCCCTGGCGCGCGCTCTGGGGGAAACCATGGCGGTGACCATGGTGATCGGCAACGATCCCAAGATTAACGCTTCGCTGTTTGCCCCGGCCTATTCCATTGCCGCCGTCATCGCCAACGAGTTCACCGAAGCCACGGGCGATGTGCACCTGCAAGCCCTGATCGAGCTGGGTCTCGTGCTGTTTCTGCTGACCATCCTCATCAACGGTCTGGCGCGCCTGGTGATTATCGCCACCACGCAAAAGGGCGCCGCGCAGGGGTAATGAATAGTGAATGATGAAGAGGAAATGGTGAATGGTGAATAGTAAATTCTGAGCGGTGGGAAATGAATATGAAGAAGAAAGCAGCGTTCAGGGAGCAGTTTGGCAGGCCAAACCATTCGCCATTCACTATTCACTATTCACTATTTACTATTCGCTTTGAACTGCACTTATGAGTTTCCGTACCGTTTGGCGCAAATCCGTAAACGCGGTCATGCTCAGCCTCACAGGCTTGTGCGCGCTATTCACCGTTTCCGCCCTCTTTTTCATTCTGGGCTATCTGCTGTATTACGGCGGCAAGTCGCTGAACTGGGCATTCTTTGTCAACCTCCCAGCGCCCGTGGGCGAAACGGGAGGGGGGATGGCCAATGCCATTGTGGGCAGCGGCAAGTTACTGCTGCTGGCTTCCATGGTGGGGGTTCCCATCGGTTTGCTGGGAGGCGTGTACCTGGCGGAATTCGGCGGCCAGACCTTTTCTTTCGTGGTGCGCTACACCACGGACTTGCTGAACGGCGTGCCGTCCATCGTCATGGGAATCTTCGCTTACACGGTCATTGTTATTCCCATGAGGCACTTTTCGGCCTTCGCGGGCGGCTTGGCGCTGGGAGTGATGATGATCCCCATCGCCGTGCGCACCACCGAGGAGTCACTGCGCGCGGTCCCCCTCGTCCTGCGGGAAGGGGCTTTGGCCCTGGGGGCAAGCAAGTGGAAGACCGTGGCGACGGTGGTGGTGCCGGCGGCCATTCGCGGCATCGTGACCGGCATCATGCTGACGCTGGCGCGGGTGGCCGGCGAAACCGCTCCCCTGCTTTTCACCGCGTTTGGCAACCGCTTCTGGAGCCCGGGCTGGAATCAACCCATCGCCTCGTTGCCGGTGATGATCTACACTTACGCCATCGCTCCTTATGACGATTGGCATCGGCAAGCCTGGGCGGCGGGACTGGTTCTTTTGGCGTTGGTCTTGATCGCCAATGTCGGGGCACGCCTCCTCGTTGCCCGGGGAATATCTTTTCGCCGTGCGTAGGGGCACCTGGGAGTGCGGCGGCTCGACGCCGCCTTGAAATAATCCCCGCGGACGGGGACAAAAGCGGCGTCGAGCCCCCACACTCCAATTTGCCCGTACAGGGATGTGAGCCGTGACTTCTGCATCGAGTGTATCGACTATGGTCATAAAGACGTCGGAAGAATCCCGCCCCACCGAGCGTGCGGCAGGAACTGCAATTCCTTGGCCGGCCGACATCAAGATGCGCGCGGCGGGGGTGGATTTCTATTATGGGGGAAAGCAGGCGCTGCACTCCATTAACTTGCACGTTTCCACCGGGCGCATTACCGCGCTCATCGGCCCTTCCGGCTGCGGCAAAACAACCTTCCTGCGGATTCTCAACCGCATGTACGAGACGGTGCCCCACGCGCGCCCCGAGGGCGAAGTGCTGCTGGATGGCGAAGACATCTTTTCGCTGGACGTGGTGGGCCTGCGGCGCAGGGTGGGGATGGTGTTCCAAAAGCCCAATCCGTTTCCCAAGTCCATCTTTGACAATATCGCCTACGGCCTGCGCATCAATGGGATAATTGGTCAAGGGAGTCTGGCGGAAGCGGTGGAAAGAAGTTTGAGGCGTGCCGTGCTTTGGGAAGAGGTCAAAGACCAACTCCACAAATCCGCCTATGCGCTTTCGGGAGGCCAGCAACAGCGGCTGTGCATCGCTCGCGCCCTGGCCGTGGAGCCGGAAGTCCTGCTGCTTGATGAACCGTGCTCTGCCCTGGATCCCATTGCCACGGCGAAAATTGAAGAGTTGCTCTTCAACTTGAAGGATACCTGCACCATGGTTATCGTGACGCATAATATGCAGCAGGCGGCGCGCGTGGCCGACTACACGGGCTTCTTCCTGATGGGCAGGCTGATTGAGTTCAATAAGACGGCGGTGATCTTCAAGACCCCCGCCCGCAAGGAAACGGAAGATTACATTACCGGTAGGTTCGGGTAGAGATATAGAATTGGGTCATTGGGTCATCTGGCCATCGGGTCATTTAAAACACTGTCCGTTGTCAGTTGTCCGTGGTCAGTTGCAAGTCATTTTCGGAGCGCATAGTGGTAGCCACTGAGAACGGACTATGGACTACGGGTAGCCTTGCAATGACCCGATGGCTAAATGACTCAATGATCAAATGATCCGATGACCCGATTTCCAAAGGGGGATTCCAACGTTGCGCCACTTTGTTGAGGAACTGGACTACTTACGGAGCCGCTTGCTGGAGATGAGCGCGTTGGTGGAGGACTCCGTTTACCGCAGCGTGCTCTCCCTTTCGGACAAGGATCCCCAACAGGCGCAAAAGGTTCTCCAGAACGAGGCGGAAATCAACCGCCTGGAGATCGAAATCGATGATCTCGCCACCCGCCTCCTGGCCCTCCAGCAACCCATGGCCACGGACCTGCGCTTTTTGACCTCCGCCATCAAGATCAACAACGACCTGGAGCGGATGGGAGATCTGGCGGTCAACATCGTCGAGCGGTCCCTTTCCTTGATGAACGAACCGCTGATCAAGCCTCTGATTGACATCCCAGCCATGGCCACCCGCGTCCAGACGATGATTCGCAAAAGCCTGGATGCTTTTGTGAAGCGCGACCCGGAACTGGCCCGCAACGTGCTGGTTTCTGATGACGCCGTGGACGAGTTGTGCGGCTCGGTTTACGAGGAGCTGATTGGTTTCATGGAACGCGACCCCAAGACGGTTCGCCAGGGAATCAACCTCATTTTTGTGGCGCGTAACCTGGAACGCCTTGCCGACCACGCCACCAACATCGCCGAGGATGTTCTCTTCCTGGTGGAAGGCGTGGACGTCCGTCACCACGCTGAAACCGGGATTAAATAAACTGCCCGCCGGATGAGTTAAGGATGGGCGGCCGCGCCCTCTTTGGAGGCTTTCTCCCCCGGATGCTTCTCCAGGGCCAGGAACTTCGCATATTCAAGATCAAAAACCGCAAAGTGATCGAGCAGCCAGAGCTTCATCAGGTCAACATACTCGACGCTCAACTTCCGTTCCCGCCTGACGATGCGCTCTCGATAATCCATTAAATTACGCACTAATCCTTCGTGTGCGGCCTTGTGGCGGAGGTAGCCGGGGTACCTGTGGGTGCACAAAACCTGTTCTTCGGTGGCGAAATGAGTCTTGGCCAGCTTCACAAACCGGGTGAGGAGTTCAAGGTGCACGTCGCGAGGTTCTTTGGCGATAATGGACTCATATAACTCGCCCACCAAGGTCACGATCTCCTGGTGCTGGCGATCAAGGACTTCAACCCCCACCAGATACTTTTCCTCAATATGAAAGTACGGTTGGGGTGGATTGGACATACAAGGGCATTAGCTCCTTAAAGGCTCACCTCTTCCCCTCTATCGGCCAATGTCAGCGGCACTTTACCCAACCACTGCCCGTCGGGGGTGGCATCCCCTGCCAGCCTATTTTTCGTTGTCAGAACTGGCCTTCCAGCGGACTATACGACATCGATGATAATGAGCGTGATGTCATCCTGCTGAGTCACGGAAGCAGGTTGCCACTGGCGGATCTCCGAGAGTAGTTGGTCCGACAGCTCAGCCGGCGGGCGCGAATGATGGTTGCGAACGACATGTTCAAGTTGGCTGTCGCCGAAGGGTTCGCCGGCGGCATTCTCGGGTTCAACTACGCCGTCGGTGTAGAGCAGGAAGCGGTGGCCGGCGTTGAGGGGGATCTCGCAAACAGGATATTGGGAATCGGGCTTGACGCCCAACAGCAACCCATTGCTTTCGATCCGTTCCAGCTTGTCCTGCCCCCAGCATAGGAGGGGAGGATGTCCCGCGGCCGAATAGAGCCCCTTGCGCGTCTCCATATCGAGCCACAAGTAGGCTGCGGAAATGAACTGGCTCCGCAGTTGGCCCGTGAGGATACGGTTTAACCCGCGCAACACTTCTGCCGGGTCATGTGCGCAGGACACCACCGATTGCATCGCGACTTTAATCATCGCGGCGATGAGCGCAGCGGGCACACCGTGTCCGGAAACGTCCGCCACCAAGAAACCGGTCCGATACGGATCGACGGGAATGAACTCGTAGAAATCGCCGGCGACGGCCGTCATGGGATGATAAGCGGCGTGAATCCGCAGGCCCCTGAGTTCAGGAGCGCCACTGGGGAGGATCGAACTCTGGATCTCGCGGGCGATTGCGAGCTCGTTCTCAATGGAGAGCAGGCGGCGCTCGTCGGTGAAAACCCTCTCGGCGGCCACGTATCCCAGTGAGAAGACAAAAACCGCGAACGCCATCGGCTCAAAGGCAGGATAAGAAGGGAGATGGAAAAGGACCACCAAATTGGCGTAGAGGACCGCCACCGCCAGCACCAGCGTGCCGATTACGGAAACCCGGCTTTGGATTACCAGGAATCGCTTCGCCAAACTGGGAATAGCGTTCACGACCGCAAGGGCCAGAAGACACCAGATCGCCAGCAGACTGTTGTAGGGCACCAGTGGATCGCGCGATCCGGCGATGAGGGTTGAGCAAACACCCGCAACGCCGAACACCGACGCCGCGATGAGCGTGATCTGCAAGATGCGACGGAGCTTTCCCAGGCTTAATTCCAGCCAGAAGAGCAGGCCGGGAATGAGGATAAGGTAAGTGATAACCGCTATGACGTAAGGGCGGCTGGACGCGAGGGATCGCGGCAGCAGACTAAACGCCGCGGGCACTGCCGCCAGGATGCGGGCGCCATACATCGCACAGAAGATCCCAAACCATATCAGGATGCGAACCCTGGCCCCTCTACGAATCGCCGCGATGCCGCAGGCAGCCAGTCCGATGAACAGAAAGACGGTGCCCAGCATGATGCCGCCCACCTGGCCGCGCAGCAGGGTCAGAACCTGATCTTCCAAGCGCACACCTCCCGCCCACCGCCAACCTTCCCAAGTCGCGGAGTTTACCACACCGGCTCCTGGGGCGACTATTAAGCGGGCATTGCAAATTCAATGAGATAGTGGCGGATTTGCATGGCACCCTACGTGCTCTGCCGGAGTGCAAGAGGCACAGGAATCATGCTCTCTGACCTACGCTACGCCTTACGCACGCTATGGAAAAATCCCGGCTTCGCCTTAATCTCCATTTTGTCGCTGGCTTTAGGGATAGGGGCCAACGCCGCCATTTTCAGTCTGGCGGAATTCTTGCTTCTGCGGCCCCTGCCCGTTCCCCGCGCCTCCGAAATCGTGGTTGTCCAGGCACAGTTGCGCGGGGAAAGCACCGGCTTAATCCAGCAAGCGGGTTTATCTTACCCGGATTTCATCGACTTGCAAAAGGGGAGCAAATCCTTTGCCGGGCTGGCTGCATCGCAATATTTCCCCTTCGGCATCGCCCCCGACAGGACCACGCTGCCCAAGATGAAATACGGCGCGCTGGTGAGCGGAAACTTCTTTGACGTGCTGGGTGTACGTCCGCAACTGGGGCGTGGCTTCCGCGCTGACGAGGACAAAGTGCCGGGCCGTGATGCGGTGGTCGTGCTCGGCCATGACCTCTGGGAAAACGAATTTGCGTCCCACCCGGACGTTGTGGGGAAGAGCATCTTCCTCAATGGTCTCCCCTTTACGGTGGTGGGAGTGGCGCCGGAACCCTTTCGGGGGCCGTTGGTCTGGATGCGCGCCGACCTGTATGTTCCGCTGGCGATGGAGCCCGCGCTGGCCGGCGGGTCGCAGCAGAATGAACTGGAAATGCGCGGGCTCCGGCCCTTGAGGGTGCAGGGGCGGCTGAAGCCGGGGGTGGGTGTTGGCCAAGCCGCGGCAGAGGCCCGGGTCATCAGCCAGCAACTTGCCCAAGCCTACCCGGAGACGAATCGCACCTGCGCGTTGGATGTGGGGACATACCGGCAAACCCAGATCGAGCAGTTTGCGCTGGCGGCCGTGGCGTTTCTCTTCCTGATGGCACTGGCGGGGGTGGTGCTGCTGATCGCTTGCGCCAACATCATGAACCTGATGCTGAGTCGCGCCTCCGCCCGATCGCGCGAGATCGCTCTGCGGCTGGCGGTGGGAGCGGGACGGGTCCGCCTGATCCGCCTCTTGTTGGCGGAGAGCCTGGTGATTGCCACCTTGGGTGGGGCGCTGGGCCTTCTGATTGCCCAAGCCGCCGCCTCTCTGTTTTCCCGATTCCGCATCCCCAGCGACATTCCTGTCGTGCTCGATTTCGGAATCGACTCCCAGGTGCTGCTGTTCACGCTGTTGGTTTCCGCGGCCAGCGCCATCCTGTTTGGACTGGCCCCGGCGCTCCAGAGCACCAAGCCGGATTTGGTGGCGGCTTTGAAGTCCACCGCGGCGGCGGGGGGCAAACACCGGCGATTCCTGGGAAGGAATGCGCTGGTGATCGCGCAGGTGGCGGGTTCGCTCTTCCTGCTGGTCTTTGCCACCCAGATTTTTCGTGGGGCGTCGATTCTTCTCACCTCCCCGTTGGGATTCCGCGCCGACCACCTCCTCACCGCCGGCTTTAACCCCACGCTGGCCCGCGAGTCGATGGAGCAGGGAAGGGAATTCTACCGGCAGTTGCTGGACCAGGCGCGGACCCTCCCCGGCGTAAAGTCCGCGGCGCTCTCGCAGTCTGTACCGTTGATGGTTTCCCCGGCGCAATCACAGACCGGGGATTTCACTTCGGCGCGGGTCATCCCCGAGGGGGTCCAGTTGCCCGCCGGGACGGAGGCGGTCAGCTTGTTTTCGAACACCGTCAGCGAGGGCTACTTCCATACCATCGGCGTGCCCATTGTCGCGGGCCGCGAGTTCCTGTTGACCGACCGGGCGGACACCCCGCGAGTGGTGATCGTCAATGAGCAGTTCGCCCATAAATACTATCCCAATCAAAACATCATCGGAAAACGCTTGCGCTTGAATGGCTCAACCGGCCCCTTCGCCGAGATCGTGGGGATGGCGAAGCAGAGCAAGTATATGAACCCGCTCGAGCCGCCTCTCGAGTACCTCTACCTGCCCCTGGCCCAGAACCCCGCCGCCGCAATGAACTTGATGCTGGAAACCGAGGGACCTCCCGCCCAGGAGGCCGGCCCGTTGCGGGATTTGGTCCGCCGGCTGGATGCCAACCAGCCGATTTACGCCGTCCGAACCATTCAGGAGATCTACGACCTGACCGTGAAACAACGGATGGATATCCTTCGCGAAATCATCGGGGTGCTGGGTTTCCTGGGGTTGGCGCTGGCGTTGGTGGGACTCTACGGGTTGATGACGTATTCGGTAAGCTTGCGACATCACGAGATCGGAATCCGCATGGCGATTGGGGCGGCCCCCAGCAACGTGGTCTGGATGGTGGTGAAGCAGGGGATGATTTTGGCCGGTAGTGGAGTTGTTATCGGCTTGGTCCTGAGTCTTGCTGCGTCCCGGCCGCTCGCCAACCTGGTGGGAGGTCGCGGCTTCAATATGCCTCTCGTCGCGCTGGTTACCCTCGCGCTTCTGGCCATGGCGGCCCTGGGAACGTATATCCCCGCCCGCCGGGCATCGCGAGTCGATCCCAACACGGTCCTGCATCAGGAGTGAGTTGCGCGGAGTCATTCCGGTCCAACCGGAATTACTCCACGGATTTCCGGATCACCCCCGGATTGCGCAGAGCTCTGCGAATCGGTAACCACGAATCCACGGCGAAGCCCCAATCGCCCCGATGCATCGGGGCGCAATCCGAGTGGGGGTAAGGAAAGCGCCCATTACAGGCCTCGAAACCCCTGCCGGAAGTGTCCACTTGGGTTTTCGCGGGGCGAACTGTTACAATAATCGCTTCACCCCACCAGGGCACAACTCAATTCAATTACCGGGAGGCGCGATGAAAATCGAACCGCTGGAGAAGGAACACGCGGCAGAAGCCGTGCGTCCGATTTACGAAGGCATGGAGAAGAAGACCGGGCGCGTGCTTAACATGTACAAGGTGATGGCGCACAAGCCCAACGTTCTGCAACCGTTTCTGGATTTCTATAAGCAGGTTTGGGCGCCGGGAGCGCTCGACCCGAAAATCAAGGAACTGGCTTACCTGCGCACCTCCCTGATGAACGGATGCACGTATTGCAGCCGCGCTCATACCGCTTCGGCGAAGCGGCGCGGCGTCACGGATGAACAAGTGCAGGCCTTGAAGGAGCCCGGAGGGTCCAGTCGCGATATTTTTACTGAGGAAGAGCGCGCGGCCCTCCAGTTTGCCGAACAGCTTACCGCATGGCCCGCCGCCATTCAGCCTGCCGACCTCGAAACGCTGGGCAAATTCTTCAACATCGAACAAATCGAGGAGTTGGTCCTGGCCATCGCCACCGCCAACCTCACCAATCGCTTTAACGAGGGCATGAAAACTCCAGTGGATGTATAGTGCTAGGGTCCAGGATGCCAAAATGGCAATCCTGAATCCTATCGTCTTTAAAACTCTGCCGCCACACGGTTCGGAGTTTTGCCTTGGCCACGGAATCCCAAAGTTCGCCCGCTCCGTCTTCGTTTCTTAAGCGGGTAGGGGGCACTTTCGGCTCGCCGGCGCCAACCTTTGAAAACATCGCGTGCCATCCCCGATTCTTGGCGCCCTTCCTTGCCACGCTGATTCTATTGGCAGGATTCTGGGGCGTGGTGTTCCTGAAACTGGGATTGTCGGGGATGGCAGTCGCCGTGGTGCAGTCCTTTCGCCGCGGAACGCTGGTGACGCAGGACGAAATCGACTTTGCGCTTCAATATTCGCGCGCGCTGGGCCCCGCCGTCTTGATCGCCAGCGCCAGCGCGGCATTGATCCATTTGCTCATCATCTCCTGGGCCGGAGCTCGCCTGGCTGAGCTGTTTTTCAACGTCAAGCTGAGGCTGCGTGTGGCGATGAGCCTGGCCTGCTGGGCATATTTGGCGAAGACCCTCGTGCAGACTTTCCTCGCCATACCGGTGGTGCTCTTCGGAGACATCAACGGCCTGAACTTCGCAAATCTGCTTCCGACGAACATCGCGTTCTTCCTGGACCCCAAAGATATTTCGCGCGCTGTTTACGCGTTCCTGCAATCGTTGGACATTGTCCAGCTATGGTATTTCGCCTTGTTGGGAATCGGCCTTTCGACGCGTTCTGACGACCGGGCGTCGCCGGGCGTACTGGGGGCAAGCCTCGCGGCACTGTGGATTGGATGGAATGTGTTGTTTGCCGCCTTCCGGGACTTGCTCCTGGGGTCTTGACCGAAACGCAGGACGGCGCTTGGCGGGGCCGAGACCGTGGCCGCTAGTAGGTAAGCGAGACGCTGTCGACTCCGTAGGCGCGCGTGGAGGTGAGGCCGCAGCCCTGGGCGTCGTAGGTGTGCACCTCCAGCAGCTTGCCCTGGCTGTCGGTGACGCTGAGGATCATCAAGGAGTTCGGATCATTGGTGAAGTTGAGCGCGGAGCCATCGGGGTAGGTCACATTGGTGAGCTGCGAGGAGCTATTGTAGGTATACGTGGCCACCGTTCCCACGCTATCTTGCACCGTGGTGACTTGCAGGGGGTTATTGGGGTCGCCGTAGGTAAAGGTGAGCGTGCTGCCGCCGGGGGGACCGGGACAGGCTCTTGCATCCTCGACTGCACGCCGGTTCATCCCGGCGCTCTACCTGCCCCCTTTTTCCCGCCTCTATTCTGCGTGCGCCAAGCCGCGGGCGACCGCGTCATCGAGCAGCCGTTTCATTTCGGAAGACCTGTACAGGCAGCGCATATTTTCCCGGCTCTGCAACCCTGCTATGCGGACTTCGAGCGTATCGAGTTCCCTCTGGAGTTCGTCAATCCGGCCCGCGAGGGTTGCAATTTCGCTCCGCCCCTCTCCGTCCGCGGAGGTCGGGCTGCCCTGCTCGGCTTTTTCTCTGATGCTCCGCAATGGCACCGTGGCCTCCGGGGTTGGTTCGTCGCTCCGCGTCGCTTTCCAATCGCCATGCTGACTTGCGAGCGTTTTCTGAGCCGTATCGGAATCCGCCTGGCCCCTCTCACATTCCTCCCAGGGCTCCCAGAGCGCCCTGGCGAGGTTAATAGTAGCTTGGTCCAGAGTAATGTAGATCTTCCCCTCGCGCTTGAACCAAATATAATCGGAAGGCATCTTGCTTCGAAGCGCTATTGCTTGTTCCGCATCCTCGAGCGTCCCGGACATGGTTACAGGATCGGAATCCTTTGATACGATAACGAGCTCCAGCATTGTGGTTGCCCTCACCGATTGAGCCGGTGACAGCCCAGGAGTGCCCGAAGCCTGAAAACCGTGAATAGACCAGCCTACGAAGGCAATCAAGGCAACTCCACATGCAAGAATTGACCATTGCGCCTTGCGACGCGTCCTCGACCGGTCCCACATGATTCACCTCCGTCAGCGAATTCACTCGTTCCGTTTATCAGCCTACACACAGTTCGCCGTCACGCTGATTATTATTCGTACCTTAGTGCCAGCATGGGATCCGCTCGCGATGCCCGGCACGCGGGCCGAAGAGCGGCAAGGAGTGCCGCGCTGACGACGATCAACGACGCCATCAAAAACGTCAGAGAATCGTTCGGTTGCACTTCGAAGATCAGGCTGCGCAACATACGCGTCAAGTATAATGACAACCCTATTCCGATGCATAGGCCCAACCCCGCAACAACCATTACCTGCCGCAAAACAAGCCACAAGACGTCAGTGCGTGCAGCGCCCAGGGCCATGCGAATGCCGATTTCGTGAGTCCGTTGGTGCACGGAATGTGACATCACACCGAATATTCCAACCGACGCGAGCGTCAACGCCAGCAATGCAAAGATTCCGAGGAGTAGCGCATTGAAGCGAGGCTCGGACATGGTGGTGGATATTTCGTGCTCGACCGTACGAAGATTGACAATTGGCTGGTTGCGGTCCACCGACCAAATTTGCCGCCGCACAGCATCGGCGAGTGCCAAGGGCTTCGTGACTGTCCGCACCAGCACGTTCATATGACCGGTTGACTGAAACTGAAGGTAGGAAACATACATGGCGGGCCACGGCTCATCATGCGGCGTCAGGTCATTGACAATGCCCACGATTTGCGCCTCTGTCCCCGATAGGTCTTTCCCCCACCCGATGCGAATCTTAGTATTCAAAGGATCCCGACCCGCGAAGTAGCGCCTGGCAAACGATTGATTGACAACTACAACCGCCGCTGATGTTTCTGTCTCGCGGCCCGAGAATACCCGCCCTCCCAATAAGCGCATCCCGAGCGTGCGGAAGTAATCCGGGCTCACGATTTCGAGGAAAGCCTGAGGCGATTCTTTCTGCGGGGAGGGCGCGCCGGAGTCGAAGCCAACTGACATACTCGGGCTTAGAGGGAAACTGCTGCCAAAGGCGACGGAAGAAACTCCAGGGAGGGCTGCAACGCGCCCAACGATTTGGCTGAAGTACGCTATTTGCGCGTCAGGATCTACGTACTTATGAGATGTGACGGTGAGGTCCATGGTGAGGAGGTTGCGAGGCTCGAAACCGAGACTGACGTTACCGAGTTTCCACAGACTTCTCAGCAGCAGCCCTGCACCGCAAGTTAGGACCATCGCCAAGGCGATCTCGGCGACAACCAATGCCGATTGCGTGTGGTGCGCCTTGAAAAACCCCAGCCGCGTTGAGTCAGTCTGAAATCCCTCCTTGAGGGCAGCGGCTTTGTCAGGCTTAGAGAGCCGCGTGGTGGGAATCACTCCGAACAAAAAACCGCTCAGAAGTGATAGTCCGACGACAAACCACAAGACCAGGCGGTCGACACCGATCTGGTCTAGGCGTGGGATCCCCGCGGGCGCGATAGTCCCGAAGACCCTAGTCCCGAAGTACACGAACAGCAGGGCGACGCAAGCGCTTATAAGGGCTAGGAACATGTTCTCAGTGAGCAACTGCCGAGCCACACGCCCCCGCGTGGCCCCGAGAGCGAAGCGAATCGCCATCTCCCGTTCGCGCGCGCGGCCGCGGCTGAGGAAGAGGCTTGCCAAGTTAGCACATGCGATCAGCAGTACGAACGCGACGGCCCCTTGAAGCAACAGAAGGCCGAGCCGGTATCTCCCGACGAGAGCTTCTTTTAAGGGCACGATCTTCAGTTCCCATTCTTGATCTTGGGGGAATTGGCGGGCAAGGCGTGCACTTACGGTGTTGAGTTCGGCTTGCGCTGCCGCCAACTTCGTCCCTCCCTTCAGCCGTACCAGCATCCGGCGTGTTCTCCATCCGTGATTGCTCCCCTCCGGACCAGACAACACCAAAGGAACCCACAGCGCGGTCTCGGGCGATGGGAAAGCAAAACCAGAGGGCATCACTCCGATCACGGTATAGAGCCGCTCGCTGAGTACAACACTCTTGCCCACGATTTGCCGATCGCCACCGAATTGGCGTTGCCAAAGTGGATAGCCCAATATCGCTACCTGATTCTTGCCCCGCGCAACCTCATCGGGCAGGAAATTTCGCCCCAGCAGAGGGTTAGCGCCGAGGAGGGGAAATAAGTCCGTGGTTATAGCGGCGCAGGTAAGTTGCTCAGGTTCTTGACCACCGGTGAGATTCAAGATGGCGCGGCCGTAAAGTGCCGAGTGATCAAACGCCGTAGTTTGATCCTTCACCAGGGGAAAGTCGGCAGCCGATACGGACTCTATCATCCTATGGTCTGTCGTGCTAACAGAGACAACGTTCATGAGTCGGTTCGGATCTGGGTAGGGTAATGGCCGAAGAAGGATTCCATTTACCACACAAAACATCAGGGTATTCGCGCCAATACCAAGGCCCAGAGTAAGGACTGTCACCACGGTGAACATGGGATCCATGAGCAAGACGCGAATGCCGTGGCGAATATCACGCGGTAAACTTGCCAGCCAAGCAAAACGATGCATGTGACGCGCCACCTCCACGAATCTGCGTTCGGACTGAGTAACTCGCCTCTTCGCTCATCTCGCAAAAACGTTACGTGCAAACCGGCGCTGTGCCACTCGTACCGAATTCGTGCGTACTCATGCCGGTTTGATCGTGCCTTGCTTTGTCGGTTCTAACCCGTGTCGTGTACGCCGCGAAGCAGTGGCGCGCAGCAGAATGCGGCCCATCGCCAGGGCGATGCTCCATACCAGAACGAAGGAGATAGCAAATTGGAGCAAGGAGAAAACGAAAGAGCCGAACTGATGCCATGAGGGCATCTTGCCCGTGGCGGCTTGCGCCACAATCAAAGGGAGAGTGCGGGCGGCCAAGATCAACTGCGCTCCCATCATTGGTAGCAGGCGTAGCACGAATCGCACCCACACGAACGGGGCCACCGTCGAATAAGCAACGAGAACGCAGACAATATGCTTGGGCCAGGGAAGCGGTTCAGGTGACTTACGGAGAATTGAGTCCAATATGAACCTGCCAATACGTCGTGGCTGCTTTGTTAGATTTGCCACACCCAGAAGGTCAGCCAGCATCCAGTAGCCGTCGAACTTGAAAATCGGGTTGAGCGAGAACAAAGCGGTGAAAAGACTTATCGTCACGCATGCGCGCAAGGGTTCCCATCGCGTAGCGTAATACGCGAAGAGAAATATGCATGAGATAATGCTCTGGAAATAACAACCACCAAGATCGACTACTACGCGTTGCCTCCGGCGTAGTCTCCAGGCGCAACTGACATCGCTGTAGAAGGCGGGATATATGAGGTAAATCGTGAAGCCGATTTCGCTCGGGGCTTCCCCAAACCACATGCACGCGGATGCGTGTCCCAGTTCGTGCGCTAGCATGGCAATGGTGAACAATCCCAGACCCGGGAGAAGGGAATTATTTTCGAAGCCGAGAGGGGACCCGAGGCGGAACGCCGTAGCCAGCGCTGCCATCAACAGGAACATGCAGCAAACCACCGATGCGGGGTGGTACAGATAGGACAGGAAAGCCGCGATCCTCGCCACGGCGCTCTTAGGGATGAGACACAGGCGAGCCCGGTAACCCCATGGCAGTCTCACCCCCGCGGCCATATCGGACTGCTCCCTAATTTGGTGAAGTTGCCCCAGCACCGCCTCGTACTTACTTCTAAGTTCACTCTCGGTAACGGTTGTACCTTTCTCGGCTTTATTGACCGCCTGGGCGAATTCGGCGAAGGATTTGCCGGAATGGACCGCTTTGAGAAGGGAATAGGCGCTGGGTGAGAGCTTCACATTCAATGCATTCTTTCCACGCATCAAGTAGCTGGTCTTTCCCTCGAACGAGTCGAATGGGACGACATCGTCCAATTCCCAGTCCTCATCTAGCTTTAGTCGTGTCTCGATCACAACTACTTCACTCCATTCCCCGGCCGTTTCAGGAACGACAAGTAGATGCCCCGGGGGGAGAAATGGTGTCAGGAACGTGTGAAAAAATTAAAACATGCAGAATTTTACAAACTTTAAATAGCTTAAATATCTGGGCTCTGGTACACTGGTAGCATGAACACGGACAAGGAGTTAGCTCGTCCCCGTTTAGCCGCCGTGAATCGACGCCAGATGGTGATGCGGGCGATTGATGTGGAGCGACTGA
>Ga0326728_10002767_pt1 | contig 57253 bp, 63 predicted proteins | sample MB3enrmetagenome_FD_207602 | JGI IMG/M metagenome (GOLD analysis project Ga0326728, IMG submission 207602) | Lab enriched peat soil microbial communities from McLean, Ithaca, NY, United States - MB31MN | ecosystem: Environmental > Terrestrial > Soil > Wetlands > Peat | place: USA: New York... | reverse complement strand
ACGAACTCCACGAACTTGCCGAGCGACCAATAATCGTCCCAGTCGATCGTGGGGCCTTCCTGCCAAGCTCGCGCGATCCGGTCGCGACGCACGAGGCGGGCGATCCGTCCCGCGAGCGCTTCGTCCGGTCCGCTGAGATGCGAGCCGGCCGCGATGATCGGTAAGGGCGACGGGCTGAGGACGACCGCCGGGAACCCCCGCCGTCGCAGGTACGGGCTCAGGTCCTCCGACGAGTCGTCCGAGAGGCTGGAGAAGACGACGGTCGTCAGCCCCGGCGGGAAATGACGTCGGGCGGCGACGGAACACCGCTCGGCCGGGGCGGCGACGGAGGAGAGGTGGGCCCGCTTCAGGGCCATCTCGATCCGGATGCGCTGCGTCCGACCCGTGGAGAGCGGGACGACGTCCAGGAATTCTCCGAACACCCCGACACCGACCCGCGACTTCACTCGGAGGAAGGCGTCCGACAGACCGAGCGCCGCGGCGCGGGAGACCGAGAAGAGACGGTCATCGACCGACCGACCGAGCGGCGTCGGCCGGGCATCGAGAAGGATCAGGATATCCCCGGTCTTGTCGAGGTCGTACTCGTTCGCGAGCGGTCGACCCGCGCGGGCCGTGGCGCGCCAGTTCAGCTGTCGAGGAGGGTCCTCCGGCCGGGCGGGACGGATCCCGTGGAATTCGCCGCTTTCCCCGACCCGCCGCGAGCGGGTCTCGCCGGGAAGAGGCGTGGTGCGCTCCAGGCGGACGGCCCCGATGCGGAGGAGCTCGGGCGGGTACCGAGAGACTACGAGCGGTGAGGCGGAGGAGAGGGTCTCTCGCTCCACGACCCCCATCGGGTCCCGCCACAGCACGGTCGGGACGCGGACCTCCGTGATCGTCGGTTCGGGAGCGGTCCAGTTCGCGCGGACCCCGATCTGGGCTCTCGAGTAGTCGAACCGAGCGGGGTCCCCGACCAGGCTGGGGGGCTGCTCGAGTTCGACTACGAGGTCTCGAGCGTCGACTCCCGGCTCGGGAACGACGACCCCGCGGAGCTGCACGTCGGCCGCCGCGCCCTCGAGCGCAAGGTCGATCCGGACGGGGGGCGAGCTCCGGGGGCCGATGATGCCGGCCGCGACGGGCGCGAGGAGGAGCGGGAGCGCGAGAAAGAGCGGCGTCGGGTTGCGGGTGATGACCGCGGCGAGCAGCAAAGCGGCCCCCGCCGCGAGGAGGAACGGCGCGAGCGGCCGCCATCGGAGAGGGCGCGACCGCGAGCCGCTCACGTCTGCCTCTCGAGGTCGCTCACGCGGCGGTCGAGGTACTCTCGGAACTCATTCGGGCTCAGGGCCTGCAGCCGGTCAAGCTCCTCGACCGTGGTGCCCGGCCGGTACGGGTTCCCTCCCGCCCGCTCGAGGTTGTCGAGCAACCAAACGAGCGCCGGACGGCCGTGCGGACCGGCCTGGATCGAAGACCGGACCCGCGAGGGGTCGGCCGGCAGGGTCGGAAGCGGCCGTCCCGGGGGCCAGCGGGTACGCGCGACGACCTCGAAGAGCAGGAGCGCGGCCGCCGTGACCGCGATGGCGGCGGCCAGGAGGGCCGTACTCTCGTCCGTCCCGGCCGCGATCGCGAGACCGCTCGCGAGGACCGCCACGATGGAGAGGAACACCGTCGTGGCGGTGTTCATTCGTGGGAGGTCCTTCGGGCGAGGTCGTCGAGCGTCGCGCGGACCGCTTCCAGGGTCCGCGAGCTCTCCGCGGGTCCCATCGGGTGCTCCGAGTACCGGGCCTCCTCGAAAAGGCGCGTGAGCGTCCTCGCCGCCTCCGGCCGGACTCCGAGGCGGACCAGATGGGCGGCGCGGATCTCTTCCGGAGTGCTCGTCCCGATGTCATCGACCATCGGTTGGAGGTGCTGCAGCATCGACGCATAGAGGGCGAGGATGACGACCCGTGGGTCCCCTCCGAGGTCGAGCTCCGACGAGGCACGGGTCAGGGCCTCACGCATCCCCGCGGAGACGGTTACCGAGGACCGACGGCGCACGGCGCCGCTCTCGCGCCGGTCGGCGATGTACCGACGGGTCTGGGGAATCCCGACGGCGACGACCAATAAGACGACTAACCCGAGAATGAGGAAGGGGACCCACCCCGGCAAGCTCGGGAAGAGGAGGACCCCATTTCCCGTGCTGGTGAGGTTCCCCTTGATCACGGTCGTGTTGTTGGAGCTGTAGGTAGTGTTCCCGCTGTGGGGGAGCGTCGAACCCCCCGTCCCGACCACTCCGCCAAACCCGGCGAAGCGTACCGCGATCAGGAACACGATCCCAAGAAGGACCACCGCAAGGATGGTGACGGCCATCCGGGTCATCATCGAGCTCGGGCCGGCGGACAGGCGCCAGACGATCAGGCTCCCCACGACCAGCGCGACGATCCCCCACGAAACGGCGGCGATCACCCATTCGGGCAGAATGACCAGGGAGGCCGTACCGGAGGATGGGGGAGGCGCGGTCGAGGCCGTGGCGAGGATGCTCGCCGCAGCGCCGATCGCTAGCGCGACGAGCAGAACGAGGAGGAGGACCGGGGAGACCCGAGGCGCGGGCTTGTTCGTCACGTTCGGCCGACGACCCGACCCACGCGAACGCCCGGCGCGACCTTATACGCTTGGGGCGGCGGGGGCCGCACTTTCGGAGGTCCCCTTCGGAGCGGGCGAGAGGAAGTAGAGGCTGCGTCGCTCGTGGTCCACCGTGACGACCCCGAAGTCGTCGACGCGATAGCCCATGTCGAACGCGGCGCGGAACCCATCCCGGACGGCGTGCCGCCACTGCCGGAGCTTCTCCGGTTCGTGCTCTCGGACGGTCGCGAGGTCGAACGGGATCTCGAGATAGGCCGATTCCCCGGTTGGCTCTCCCACCGCGGTCGGGAGGCGTAGCCCCTTCTCGCCGACCTCGGTCTCCACGACCGCGACCGAACGCTTCCACCGGGAAATGTTTTCCTCTGCCGTGGGGAGCACCCCTCCGAGTCTCTTCTCGACGTGCGGAGACGATAGCTCCCAACGCAGCCGTAGACGGTCGGTCTCCAGGTCGTGATTGAGGGCGTCGGGCATCTGCCCGTAGTAGTGGATGAAGTACCGGTCCGGGACGCCGCCCAGAAGCCGGACGTTGAGCCAGGCGTTGCGGCTCTGGAGCGGGTCGAACGTCCATCGGATCTCCGAAAGGCCGAGCTTGAGCACCTCGTCCCGCTGGAACGCCTTCAGCCGGAACCCGAGGTGGTGGTTCTGGTACTCGGGCCGAACCGCCGTGATGTGCGAGTAGTGGAAGAGGGATGTTCCGTCCCATCCGAGAAACGAGACCGCGAACCCGACGAGGTGGATGTCGACGAAGCCTCCGAGAACGAGACCTCCGTTGTCCTGGAAGGCCCGTTGGAGGGGAGCGGGCACTCCCTCGTCGCCCCATACGGCGCGGTGCACCTCCAGGAGCTGGCGGAACTCCTCGGGTTTCTCGAGCTTGCGGAATCGGAAATCTCGGACCCCCTCGCTGACGCCGGTTGCCGCCACGGGGCGAGGACCGGCCGTCGATACTTAACCCGGACTGACCCCGAACTCGGCGGGCGGAACGATGGCGGACCGATTACCGACGGACACGGAGTTCCGCGCGCTTTGCCTCGTACCGCTGCTCGTCGCGGGGAGTGAGGTCCCAGAGCAGGTCCTCGAGCTCGGTGATGTTCCGCAGGAACTCCGCCTTGCTCTTCGTGAGCATCAGGTGCTCGAACTTGTGCCGGGCGTTGAAGTACGCCCCGACCATGTACGCCCCCACGATCACGATGATCGGTCCGATGACCACGAACAGGAGGTCGTAGTTCCAACCCGCTTGTGTGGCGGCGTTGATCGCTGGGAACGGACCGACGTACTGAAGAGGCGTGAACGCGCCGAACGCGAGGACCGTGAGGAGGACGCCCACCGCGAGGATGAAGATCGAGATCCCTGCGCGGTACGTTCGCATCCCGTGGCGCAGCCGTCGCCCGAGCGGAACCTTCTCCGAGGTCGCCATTCCGCCGGCGGGAGCCGGTTTTCCTTAAGAGGCTATCCGGGACGCTGCCGGCGAGGGGCGCCGACGGCCGGCCTCACTCGTTTCGCCGCGGTGGCTTCCCGGGGGGTAACGGCTCGGACCGGGGAGTTCGGCCGTACGAAAGGGGACCTTCGACCGCTGGCGGCCCTGGCCCCGCCGATGGAGCGGGCACCCGCGCGAGGGTCGGCCGAAGGCGGCGGTACACAAAGACGGCGCCGAGGAGGGCGACGAGCGCGCCCACGAACCCCGTCGCCTCGCCGCCGAGGTAGCCGAGACCGAGCAAGAAGAACCCCACGGCGCTGAACAGAGCGCCCGCTACAACACCCCCTCCAACACGCTCGCCCGGAGCCAACGAGGGAAGCGACAGGAAGCTCCCCGATACCTGGAGCGCGACGACCGCGACGGACTCGACCAGAACGAGCGCGACGCCGTCCGCGGTGATGGTCGGATTGCTGAGGTACTGGGAGACGATGGCGAGCGAGATGATCCCTCCGATCGCCGCGCGGTACCCCAGTGCGTAGAACGGACGGGCCGGCTCTCGGCCCCAGTACTTCGTACGAAGGAGCGCCCACTGGGCCACCTCATCTCCCCCGACGAGCAGCCCGAGGAACGCGAGCGCGCTGACGAGCGCGCCGGCGCCCATGGAGACCTGGAACAGGATGAACGCGATCGCGAGCGGGACCCCGACGAACAGCCCGGCGGTGTAGGCGAACAGCTCCTTCCGCTCGTCGAAGAGCGTGACCGGGACCTGCGGCTCGGCGAACCGTCCGACCTCGAGGTAGAGGAACGCCCCCGAGAGCAGCACTCCCACGACGGCGCCGATGGTGAGCGACGCGACGACCATCGTTACTCGACCTTACGCCCGGCCGCCAGGAATCCGGTGTGGCCGAGCATCTCGAAATCGGGGCGGGTGCCTCCCTCGCCAACGTGGAGGCCACGTTCCAGGAGCTCGACCGCGCGGACCTCGTCGAACCCGAGGTCCCGGAGCGCGCGGACCGTGCGTTCGAGCTGGTTGTAGGTGGGGGTGTAGGTCGCGACGTACCCCCCCGGCACGAGCGCGGAACGGGCCGAGGCGAGCACCGTCCATGGCTCGGGCAGGTCGAGCACGACGCTCGACAGCTCCGTGGCATCCAGCCCGTCCGCGGCCACATCCCTCAAACGGAACGAGACGCGCGCATCGAGCCCGGCTCGCCGCACGTTCGCCCGGGCGGCCTCGAGGAAGTCCTCGCGGCGGTCGTAGGAGATGACATGGCCCTGAGGTCCCACGCTGTGCGCGAGGACGACGGTGAGAGCCCCGCTGCCGGCTCCGGCCTCGGCGACCGTGGCGCCCGGGCCGACCCCCGCCAGGAAGAGGAGGTGGGCCGCATCCTTCGCCGTGACGATCTGTGCGCCTCGGCGGAGCGAGCCGAGCAGGTCCGAGAGCGACGGTCGCACCGCCCGATACGACGTTCCCAGCCAGGTGACCGGAGTGCCCGGAGGCTTCCCGATCAGGTCGGTGAGGTCGAGGACCCCCTCGTTGCCGACCTTTTGGGGCCCTCGGGCCAAGCGAACGAGGAGCGCGGGAGCGCCGGCCCGTTTCAGGGCCACTGTGTCGCCCTCGACCCACGCCTCGCTCATCGGCCCTCCGCCCGCCACGGGACTGTCCGCGTAATAACCCGGCGCTCTCGAGAACCATCTTAAGGGGAGGACCCCTCGGGACGGCCACCATGGTCATCTATGAAGACGAGGAGCTCGTCGCGGCGCCCCGGCACATCATCTGGAAGCTTCTCAACGACCACCTCGACGATGCGAAGATCCTGACCATCCATCCCCTCATCCAATCCCAGAAGACCGTAAGCCGCACGGACTCCGAGACGGTGGTCGACCGAGTGATCGACGTGCGGCGGAAACCGATGAAATCCCGCTGGAAGATCACCTACCTGCCTCCCGAACGGTCGCGCTGGGAGCTCCTCGAGAGCGAGGGGCCCTGGACGTCGGGAACCTACCTGGACGTCCGCTACGAGGAGGTCCCCGGGGGGACCCGGGTCCACGCTCGGGGGGAGCTTTCGATCAGCGTCCTGCCGTTCTTCCTCTCGCAGAAGCGGACGGTCGCGCGGGTCCTGAACGACATCAGTATCGAGGACCAATCGTTCATCAACCGCTATCGCTTTTAGTGGCGTCCGCGAGGGGCGGCTTTAGATAGAACGAGCGATGGCCCCGAACGCTGCGGGCATAGTGTAGTCTGGTTATCACATAGGCTTGCCAAGCCTATAACTCGGGTTCAAATCCCGGTGCCCGCACTCCCCTCGGCCCGGCTCGGTCGACGGGCTTCGGAGCTCCTCCACCTCGGGAGCACGAAAGGCTGAAGGCGGACCGCGCCCCGTTCCCCGGGATGTCCGCCGCGCCGGTACCTCCGCTCCCCCCGCCCCACACCCGGCTCGGGGTCGGCGGGGTCCTCGTCCGCAACGGACGAGTCCTGGTGAACCGGGCGGTCTACCGGACACGGTTTACGATCCCCAGCGGATATGTGGACCCCGGGGAAACGCTCGAGGCCGCGGTCGTTCGGGAGCTCGAGGAGGAGACCGGGGTCACCGCCCGGGTCGGGCGTCTGCTCCTGACCCGTCACAAGGTGATCAACGCCACCGAGAGCGACGCCTACTTCGCGTTCGTCCTCGAGCATCTGAAGGGAGAACCGACCGCTCGTCCGCCAGAGATCGCCGAGGTGCGCGAGGTCCCGGTCGCGGAGGCGGTCCACGTCGTATGGATCTCGGAGCTCTCCCGTCTGGCAATCCGCCTCGCGGTGGAGACATCGAACGGGTGGCCCCGGTCCGCCTGGAAAGGCGGCGAAGCGCCGGGCCTCTCGTCGGAAACCTATCACCCCTGAACGGCGGCGCAACGCCCGCCCCGTCGGCGTCCCCGCTCGGGACGAGCCGGAATCGACGGTCTACGGGCTCGTGAACAGGGAGTCCAAGAAACCGATCGGCGGCGCGCCGAACCCCAGCAACGTGTCGTGGAACGCCTTCGTCGATCCGTGGAACTTCGTCGTGAGGTACTTCGACCGCGCATCGAGGATGGCGAGTTTGCCGAGCGTGTAGCAGAAGTACTCCGGGTTGTAGGTGCCGCGGACCGCCTCCCGCTGCGCGTGGACCTCCTCGAGGTGCGCTTCCGTAGCGAGCAGTCGGGCCGCGTCGGCGACCGACATCCCCTGGGTGTGCATCCCGATCGACACGATGAGCCGGCAGTCCCGGAGCAGCGCGTCGTGCAGCTGGGTCACTTCGGCCGAGGTCGACCGGCCGTCGAATCCGGCCTCGAGCGCGGCCTGCTCGACGTAGTGGGCCCAACCCTCGATGAACGAGTAGGAGAACCAGGTCTGGCGGGCGAGGGTCTGGCGGGTCATCCGGAAGTGAAGGGACTGAAGGTAGTGCCCCGGCCAGACCTCGTGGACGGTCGTGTTCTTCAGCATCGCGTGGTTGAGGGTTCGCATCCATTCCTCGGCCTGAGCGGGGGTCCACGCCGGGTCCACGCCCGTCACCCAGTAGATCCCGTCCACGGGCTTCTCGAACGGGCCGGGCGGGCTCATCGCAGCGGTCCACAGGTCCCGGGCCCAGGGGGGCGTCTCGCGCACGTGGACGACCTCGGGCTCGGGGACCGTGGCGACTCCCTGCGTTCGGACGAACTCCCGGATCTCGTCGGTGAGGCGACGGGCGAGCGGCAGGAGCTCCGCCGGCGAAGGGTGGTTCTCGTTCAAGCGGGCGATGAGCTGGTCGACCGTGAGGCGTTCCCGTCGCGCGATCTCCATCAGGCGGTCCCGATTGCGCTTCAGGTCGGCGTGGCCCCTCCGGAGCACCTCTTCGACCGGCATCGTGAGTCCTTCCCGGACCCAGAGGAGGCGCTGGAACCGTTCTCGGCCGAGCGCGAAATCGTCGATCGCGTGGGGCAGGCGCTCGGTCTTGAGCCATTCGGCGAATGAACGGACCGCGGCGTCGGCGACCTCCCGCGCCTTTTGCACTTCGTCCCGGAGCTCGGGGGAGCCGGTCGCTGCGAACGACTCGCCCTCCTCGAAGTGGGAGGGTAGCCCGGCGGCGATCTGGATCGAGAGGGTGACGAACGGGCGTGGGAGGACCGGTTCGAGGCGGTGCTTCGCCGCATCGATGAGGGACGGGACCGTGGTCAGGACCCGCACGATCGCTGCCACCCGGTCGGCGACGGGGGCGTAGTCTCGGGAGATGTAGCTCGTGAGGTCCGGCTGGAAGAGGTAGCTCATCGGGTTCCGGTCGAGCTCGCGCGTTTCGTCGAGGTCGAAGAGGGTCCCTTCGAGGGAGAGCTGCAAGAGGTCCCGGTCGTGCCGACGGGGGGCGATGAGGTCGGACTCGTTGAGCTCGGTCAGCTTGAGCAAGAGCTCCTTCGCGGTCGCCTTCCACCGTTCGGTGCTCTCGACGGAGAGGTCGGGAAGGAGGCCGTCGTACTCGTGGAGCCCGAGATAGGACGCCATGGTCGGCCGGGCAACGAACAGATGGGCGACGATCTCCTTCTCAAGGAACGACAGCCGGTCGGTGGACTCCGCGGCCATGGGCAGGGTCCGTTGCACCGACCCCACTCATAGTGATTGCGGCGTTGGGAACTACGAACGAGCGTCCGGAACGTCGTTCGGCCCTCCTCTCTCGGGAAGGCGCTCTCGTCAAGCTTCGCGGCGACCTCGAGGCACGGGCCTATGCCGGCCAGGGGGCGATCAGGTCCCGGTCGACCTCCCCGAGGGAGCTTCGGCCGGTGAGCACCATCGCCGAGGCGAGGTCGGAGGTGAGCAGCGAGAGATAGTGGGCGACCCCCTCCTCGCCGCCGGCGGCGAGCGCCCAGAGGAGTGGGCGCCCGACCCCGACGGCCCGGGCTCCGAGCGCGAGCGCGGTCAGCACGTCGCTCCCTCGGCGAACTCCCCCATCGAGGTACACCTCGGCCCGGTCACCGACCGCGGCGACGACCTCGGGGAGCATGGCCAGGGAGGCGGGAGCACGATGGAGCTGTCGACCACCGTGGTTCGAGACGACGACCGCGCGAGCCCCGTGCTCGACCGACAAACGCGCGTCCGCCGCCGAGAGCACACCCTTCACGACGATGGGCAAGTGGGTCGCCTCTCGAAGGCGGTCGACTACGTCCCAGGTCTCGCCGGAAGCTCTCCCTACGATGTACGTGTCGCCGACCGGCTCGGGTCCCCGGGGCGGGGGCACAACCCCCGGTCCGCTCCCGAGCGGGATGGATGAGTCGATCGCGAACCCGGTCCGGAGTTGGCCGTCGCGCACCCCCAGAACGGGGGTGTCGGCGGTGAGGACCACGGCCGTGAACCCGGCGCGCTCGGCCCGCTGAACGAGCCGCTCGGTCCCGTTCCACTCGGGCTGGAGGTAGAGCTGGAACCAGCGCGGTCCGCGCGGACGGGCGCTCGCGATCTTCTCGAGCGACCACGAGGAGAGCGTGCTGAACATCGCGAGGAGCCCGGCTTGGCTCGCCGCGCGGGCGATGCCTCCTTCGCCGTCGGGATGGACCAGGCCCTGATAGGCGGTCGGGGCGACGTAGACCGGCGCGCGGACCGCCTCGCCGAGGAGGTGGGTCCTCAGGTCGACATCCCGGACCCCGGCCAGGATGCGCGGTCTCAGCACCCAACGGTCGAACGCCTGCTGGTTCGCCCGGTCCGTCCAGCCCGTGGCCGCGGTGGCCTCGATGTACGACCAGATCTTCGGGGTCACATTCCGGGCCCCGACCTCCTCCACTTCGCTAAGCGAGGCGAATCCGACCTTGGAGCGTTTTGTCACGAACCCGAGCCCCCCCGGGGGCCGACACGTCGGGGGGTTAAAGTTCGGCCTCTTCCGCCCGCCCCTGGCGCGTCGCGCGAGGTAGGGGGTATAGGGATTTTTCCACGGGTCGCGCACCGGACGGGGCAACGAGACGCTTTTGTGAGGGAGGTGGTACGTGTTGGCATGGCTCGCGTGAGGCGCGTGACCGTAACGGGACACCGGTCGTTCGAGTACGTCTCCCAAGGAGAGGGCCCGGCAACCCTCCTCGTCCACCCGGGCGGTCCGGGCTGGACCTACCACTACCTCCGGGGACTCCTCCGCCTCGCGAACGCGAACCTACGGGTCGTCCTGTTCAACCCGCGCGGGGTCGGGCATAGCTGGGCCCCGAAGCGCCCGGCCGATTACACGATCGCCAACATGGCCGAGGACGTGGAGGCGATTCGACGCGCCCTCAAGATCACCGAGCTCCACCTGCTTGGATACTCGACCGGCGGGTTCGTTGCGCTCGAGTACGCCCACCGCTACGACGCCCCACTCACGTCGCTCCTCCTTTGCGCGACCGCCGGTAGCGAAGAGGAGATCCACGCCGCGTTCCGCTTGATGCTCGGCTGCGCCAGCCCGAACCAGCGCCACCGCCTGAGGGACCTCGCCAAGGCGAAGGCGTTCGACACCTCCGAATACAAGCAGCTCGCCGAGGCGGTCTACCAGCCGTTCCAGACCCGCTTCGTGCGGGAGACCTCCAAGGACTGGAAGGCGACCCGGGTGAGCGAGAAGGTGTATCGCGCGATGCTGACCCGGACCGGGAACGAGTTCTCCTGCGACGGCACGATCAAGGGCTGGGACGGTCGGAAGTACTACTCCAAGATCGAGGTCCCTACGGTGGTCGTCGCGGGTCGGTACGACTACTTCCTCGGTCCGTCGGTCGAAATGGCGGACCGGATCGAGCCGGCACACCTGCGCGTGCTCGCGCGGAGCAGCCACATGGCGATCCTCGAACAGCCGAAGGAGTTCCTCGGGACGATCCGCGAGTTCCTGAGCGACGTCACGGGCGGGTAGGCGAACGGGCGGGGCCGATACAGGTAAACCCGCGCAGGGTCACGGGGTGCTGGTAGGCACCCGATGACCCCGACCCCTTCCTCGCGGAACGGACCGACTCCGGAAACGCCCCCGGTCCGCCTCAAGGTCTCGCCCGAAGCTCGGGAGGCGCTCGCCGCGGCGCTGGTCGGCCGTCCGTCCGGCTCGGGGATCCGGCTCTGGGTCGAGCGCGGCATGCGACCGCACGCGCAAATGATGATCGACCACCCGTCCGTCCGGGACGTGCCGGTCACGGTCGAGGGGCTTCCGCTCCTCCTCGACGAGAGCAGCTTGAAGTTCCTCCTGGACGCCGAGGTCCGCTACCACTCCGACCCGGCCCGCGCGGGGTTCGAGGTCGTCGGCCCGTTCTTGCCTTCGGCGGCGCCTCCGGCCCCGGCCGGGCCGTCCTCGGCGGCGGCCCCTTCCGTGGCCTCGGCGGTCCCCGGACCGGGAAAGGGTCCGGCCCGGCCCGAGCTCGAGGAGAAGGTCCACGAAGCGCTCCGGAACATCTACGACCCCGAGATCCCGATGAACATCATCGACCTCGGATTGATCTACGGCATGGACTGGGATGCATCGGGTGGCCTCACAATTCGAATGACGATGACGAGCCCGGGGTGTCCGGCGGTCGAGGCGCTCACCCAGGAGGTCGCCACGACCGCTCGGAACGCGAGCGGTGTCGAGAAGGTTCAGGTCGAGGTCGTCTGGGAACCCCCGTGGGGCCCGGACCGGATGACGGCGTTCGCCCGGCGCCAGTTCGGTTACGAGTAACGGGCAGAACCTCAACGGCGCGCGAAGAGCACTCGGTTCGAGAGGTCCTGCCAGACGACGTCCACCTCGCGGAACCCGGCGCGTCGGAGCGCGTCCTCGTGGACCTCGAGCGGCAGGATGTTCTCGTGGGGGTGTTCCGCGGTCCGTCTCTTGCGCTCCTCAAAGTACGGGCGAAGGACCGGGATCCTCTCGGCCTTCTCCCACCACTGGGTCCACGCCGTCCATTCCTCGCCGATCTGACCGCCTCCGAACCGCTGCCGTCGGACCTTTTCGACGAGCCGGGTCAACCCTTTCGCTCCGGGTCCCCACGGGAGATGGTCCCCGTCCAGGAACACCCCCCCGCGCGGGAGGAGGCGGCCGAGGTCCCGATAGAGCCTCCGCAGGTCGGCCTCCGGGAGCCAGTGAAGGGCGGTCGTGCTGAGCGCGGCATCGACCCGTCGGCGAGGGAGCGCGGCGGTCCACCCTCGGGCACCGAGCTTCGCGTCGACCCAGGTCAACCGGCCGTGGAAGCTCCCGAGAGCCCCCCGACCGACCCGGAGCGACACGGGGTCGTAGTCGACCGCGATGACACGAGACGAGGGGAACCGGCGAAGGAGACGGGCGCTGAGCGACCCGGGCCCGGACCCCAGGTCGAGGGCCGTGAACCGCTTGGGGACGGACGCTCCGAGAACGTCGAACATCGCGGAGAACCGGCGTTCCCGGTCCGGATTGAAGCTCTCCTGCTGGGCGTCCCAGCTCGTCAGTAGCGCCCGCCAGTTCGGCTCTCGTCCGCCTCGTCCCATCGGTCTACCTGACGCCCGCCCGAGCTACGTCCCCTCAAAAGGCCATCGAGGACCTCACGACAGGGTTTCGTCGGAGACTTCCCCGGCGTGGGGGACCGAACGGTCGCGTGACCAACCTCCGCGGCAGGTTTTTATTCCGGACGACCGGCATTGAATCATCGATGGTACCGTCCCGGTCCGCGGGGATCTCCCCTCCCCTCCGGGCGGTGGGCAAGGGACGTTGGGGGACGTTCGTCTACGGGCGATCGAGACCGGTCGTACAATGGCTCGCCCAGGCGATGGCCGCGGCGTGCGAGCCCAATCCCGTCTGGGTCGACTTCCGGGACGCCGACAGCAAACCGGACGAGTTGGGGCCGATCGCCTCCGGGTTGATCCCGAAAGACCATCTCTACGTCGTCACGAAGTCGGAGGCGAAGCCCGGCCCCGCGGTGAACGACCGCAGTCTCTGGACGGTGATCCGGTCGGACGAACCGAAGGACCGGATCGCCGAGCTGACCGATTTCCTCCGTCTTCCTCCCCGGGCGCAGGAGATCGTCAGTCGCGCCGGTGGGCAAGGCCGGAGGCTGTCGCTCGTGGTCGCGAACTCGGACCGTATCCGGGAGTTCTACCCGGGCTACGGGCAGCTGGTCCGGGCGCTGATCGATACGACGGTCCGCGCCAACATGCTTCCGATCTTTGCGTCCCTTCCCCCGACGGACCCCGGATACCTTACGTTCGACCTGGTCTTCGAGGTCCAGGCCAAGGGACTGGCCGAGTGGCGAGAGGGGACCCTCCGTTGCGAAAAAGCGCCGGCGGGCGCTGAGTTCGTTCGCGGCCAAACAACTCGCTTGGGCTCTTTTCCCGAGATGGCCTCGCTGCTCGACGGTCGTCGCGACTGAGCCGGTCGTCGACCGAGAAACCGTCGCGCGGGATCCCGCAAACGGGCAAAGCCCGCACCGGGGCAAATGGTAAATAGGGTGCCCTAGGTGGCCGAGCCCTTGACGGCCGCCGCGCTATCGGTGGCCGGGGGAAGCGACCGCTTGAGCGACCATCCGACGCATCGCCCCCTCGGTGCTGCTGAGTACACCCGTTTCGAGCGGGCGCGCATCCTCGGCGCCCGGGCGCTCCAGGTCTCGCTCGGCGCCCCGATCCTGACCGATGTGCCGCCGACGCTCGTCGACCCGGTGGAGATCGCCGAGCTCGAGTTCGCGGCCGGTCGGATCCCGATCACCGTTCGGCGTGGCCCCCCGGCATAGACTGCCGGGTCCGACCCACCTATACCCCTGCCTCGTCCAATGCGTGGGCGCATCCGCACGTGGGCGGCGTCGCGACCCGCGGAAGGAGGGCGGCCAGCACTCCGTGCATCCGGTCGGCGTTCCGGTGCATCGTCTCGATGATCTCCTTGGTCTCGACCGGGCGCTCGGCCCACACGTCGTAATCGGTTACCATCGCCAGGCACACGTAGCAGAGCGCTCGCTCCCGGGCGAGCGTCACCTCGGGCACCAGGGTCATGCCGATGATGTCGGCGAACGACCGGAAGAACTTCGACTCGGCGCGCGTGCTGAACCGGGGCCCCTCGACGCAGACGTAGGTCATGCCTTCCACGAACGGGGTCCCGAGCTCTCGGCCGGCCGCCGCGGCGGCCTTCGAGAGGTCGGGGCAGAACGGGTCCGCGAGGGAGACATGGTAGACCCTTCCGCCGTCGAAGAAGGTCGTGGGGCGCTGCTTCGTGAGGTCGACGAACTGGTTCGGCAGGACGAACGTCCCCGGAGCGAGCTCCTCCCGGAGCGACCCGACCGAGCTCACGGTCAGGACCGCTTCCGCGCCGAGGGAGCGGAGAGCGTCGATGTTCGCGCGGTAGTTCACCCGGTGGGGAGGGATCGTGTGCCCCGGTCCATGCCGGGCTAGGAACAGGGTCCGGACCCCGCCCACCGTGCCCTCCTCGATCGGCCCGGATGGCGCGCCCCAGGGTGTCGCCACCTTGTGGCTCTTCGTAGTTCCGGGTTCGAAGATCCCCGATATCCCCGACCCTCCGATGACCGCGACCGTCCGTCGGGACGCGCTCATCGACCCTCCCGGGTCGCGGCGGGGCTCGGAACGTGAGCTCGGAGGTGGAGGCGGGCCATGACGACCTCGCCCCGGGTGCGCTCGAGCAGAGAGCGGGCCGTGTCCTGCTTCGGCTTCAGCTGCACGATCGCGCGCGTCGTGTCGAACCGCAGGAGGTCGCGCGCGAGCGCGTCCATGAGGGCGAGTTGAGCCTCGGCGCCCGAGAGGTCGTCGTGCGCGAGCCGGTCGAGGACCAGGCGGCGGACCTCGCCGACCACGTCCCCGAGGCCGAGCAGGTACGGCTCGGGGTCGACCCCGAGCTCGGAGGGGCCCGGCAGAGGGGTCCCCCCGACGATCGCGCCCAATAGGACCCCTTCAACGCCCTCCTGGAGCGCGTCGAACGCGAGCCCTTCGTCACCCCGCCCCTCCCGGCGCAGCCACTCCGCGAGCTCCGAGAGCTCTCGCCGGACCTCCGCGACCGCGGGCGGCACCGTGTGCTCGGCATGGATGCGGGACATGGTCGATTGAGCGAGCCGACGGAGACGGCGCGCGCGCTGGTAGAGCTCCTCGCGCCGCAACTCGCGCTGGCGCAGGTGGGCCTCGATGCCCACGAGAGCCGTCTCGCTGACCCCGACCGGTCCCGGGGCGCGGTCGCTATCGGAAGAGGGTGAACCGTTGGTCATCGTTCCCTCCGTCGAGGAGCCCGAGCCGCACGCCGGCGTCGAGCCAGCCGTGGGCGTAGCTGGCGGCGGCCAGGGCCCGGTCCCGGTCGCCCGCGGTCGCGAAATGCTCCGCGTCGGCGAGGTAGGCGCGGGCCATCGAGAGGAAATCGTCCGAAGCGCCCCGCAGGAACGACCGCTCCGGAGGAGCGGGTGTCACCTTCGCGAGGGCCTCGCGGGTGAGGCGGAGGTACTTCTCGAGGAGCGGGGGTTCGGTCGTCACGCGCGACCTTCGGTAGCGAGGCACCCGATATAATCCGTCGGTCCCCGCCCGCGATGCTCACCCTTTCGGGACCTTCTCCCAATCCTTGAGGAACCGGGCGAGCCCGAGGTCCGTGAGGGGATGCTGGACGAGCTTCTCCATCACGTTGTACGGCATGGTCACGATGTCGGCGCCGATCTTCGCCGCCTCCAGTACGTGGATGGGGTGCCGGACGCTCGCGACCAGCACCTTCGTCGTGAACGAGTAGTTCCGGTAGATCTGCACGATGTCGCGGATGAGGTCCATCCCGACGTCGCCCTGGTCGTCCAATCGCCCGATGAACGGGCTTACGTACGCCGCTCCCACCTTCGCCGCCAGGAGCGCCTGGTTGGCGCTGAAGACGAGGGTCATGTTGACTCGGGTCCCCTCCTTCGCGAGGACCTTCGTCGCCGTGAGACCGGCGGCGGTCATCGGCACTTTCACGTAGATCGCGGGGTGGAGCTCGCGCAGGTGGCGACCCTCGCGGAGCATCCCCTCGGTGTCGGTCGCGACGACCTCGGCGGAGACCGAGGGTACCCCGAGGGCGCAGACCTCGCGGAGCACTTCCTCGAACTTTCGGCCCTCCTTCGCGACCAGCGTCGGGTTGGTCGTGACCCCGTCCAGGATCCCGATCTCCCACATCGTCCGAATCTCTTTCACGCTCGCGGTATCGAGGAATAGCTGCATCGTCGTACCTCCCAACGCGTCCCGGCTACTGAACCTTCCCCCGGCCTCGGAGGAGCTCCCAGGCCTCGCCCCGGATCCGCTCCTTCGACATCCCGAAGTGGTCCAATAGCGCCCACGGCTCGCCGGACTCCCCGAACACATCCGGTACGCCGACACGGCGCACCGGCACGGGGTAATTCTCTGACGTTGTCGAGGCGACGAGCGAGCCGACGCCCGTGAGCACGCTGTGCTCCTCCAGGACCAGGATCGCCCCAGTATCCCGAGCCGCGCGCAGGAGCGCCGGCTCATCGAACGGCTTCACGGACGCGAAGTCGAGCACGCGCGTCGACACGCCGACCTTCCCCAGCTCCTCGGCGACCTCGAGCGCGCGCGCGACGAGGGCGCCGACCGCGACGATCGTGAGGTCGCTCCCGCTCCTCAGCTCGGCGGCCTTCCCGATCTTAAAGGAGCCGTCGGTGACCGTGGGCAAGCTCTCGCGCGTGAGTCGGACGTACGCCGGGCCGGTGCGCTCCGCGATCGCGAACGTCGCGGCGCGGGTGGTCGGAGCGTCGGCCGGGACGATGACCGTCATGCCGGGGAGGCCCCGCATCAACCCGATGTCCTCGACGATCTGGTGCGTCCCCCCGTCGGCGCCGACCAGGAGGCCGCCGTGGGTCGCGACGATCTTCACGTTGGCGCGGTTGTAGCAGATCGACTGGCGGACGAAGTTGTACGCCTGGCCGGCAGCGAAGACCGCGAAGGTGCTCGCATACACGGTCCGTCCCTGGAGCGCGAGCCCCGCGGCGATCGACATCATCGTCGGTTCCATCACACCGACGTCGAAGAAACGGTCCGGGAACTTCTGGCCGAAGAGGACGGTCCGGGTCGACCCGGAAAGGTCGGCGTCCATCGCGACCAGGTTCGGGTCCTTCTCCCCGAGCTCGAGAAGGGCGCGGCCGTAGGCGTCCCGCAGGCTCTCGGCCTTACCAAGGACCGCGGTCATGGTCGCGCCTCGTTCGGGCGCGCGAGCTCCGCGAGCGCCCGTTCGGCCTCGGCCGTGTTGGGAGGCTTGCCGTGGTACTGGTGCTTTCCTTCCATGAAAGAGACACCCTTTCCCTTCACGGTCCGGGCGACGATCGCGGTCGGACCGTCGGTGGTCCGGCGTGCCTCCGCGAGCGCGCCCAGGATCTGGGGGAAGTCGTGGCCGTCGATCTCGATCGTGTGGTACCGGAAGGCACGGAACTTCTCCGCGATCGGCTCGATCCCCATGATCGACTCGGTCGAGCCGTCGGTCTCGAGCCCGTTGCGGTCGAGGATCACGACGAGGTTCGATAGTCGGTAGTGACCGCCGGCCATCAGCGCCTCCCACGTCGGGCCCGCCTGGCATTCCCCGTCCCCGATGATGGCGTAGGTTCGGTAGCTGGCCTTTCGGAGCCGGGCATCGAGCGCCATCCCGACCGCCATCCCGATCCCTTGGCCGAGGCAACCGGTCGAGGCCTCGATGCACGGGAGCTTCACGCGGTCGACATGCCCCTGAAGGCGGCTTCCGAACTGTCGGAACGAGGCGAGCTCCTCGCGTGGCAGGAACCCCCGGAGCGAGAGCGCCGCGTAGAGCGCCGGGGACGCATGCCCCTTCGACAGAACGAGCCGGTCACGGTCCGGCCAATCGACCCGGGCGGGGTCGATCTTGAGCTCGTGAAAGATGAGCGCGGTGACGAGGTCGGTGACGGAAAGGCTCCCGCCGGGGTGGCCGCTCTGGGCCGCGTAGGTCATCCGGATGACCTCTTGGCGTATCTCCCGGGCGGTCGACTCGAGCGAGCGCACGAGCTCGACCGGGGTTCCTTCCGGCATCTTCGGCGCTCGGAGGTAGGGCGCGCTATTTGACGCTTGACCCGCGCGCGGCTCCACGCCGGTCCGCCGGACGACGTGTCGGACCCGCGGCCGGCGACGGTTCGAGAAGAGAACGCAGCGTGCGCAGGTCCGCCGCGTAGAGGGCGTACCCCCGGTCATCGAGCGGGGTCTCGAGGAAGCCCGGGGTCTCCGCCCAGCGCCGGTCGGAGACGAAGTGGCGGAACCCCTCCGCTCCGATCTCGCCCTTGCCGATGTTCTCGTGTCGGTCGAGATGCGAGCCGAGGGCCGCCTTCGCGTCGTTCAAATGGAACGCGCGGACCGTCTCGCGGCCGAGGGTCCGCTCGACCTTGTCCATGAGGTCGCCGTAGCTGGTTTCGTCCCGGAAGTCGAACCCCGCCGCGAAGAGATGGCAGGTATCGAGCGTCACGCCGAGGCGGTCCCGGCGGTCCACCTGAGCCAGGACCGAGGCGAGCTCCTCGAACGTCGACCCGAGGGTCGTGCCCTGCCCGGCCGCGTTTTCGAGCAACAGGCGGACTCGGCTTTCGGGTACCTCCTCGAGGATGAACTGGAGGCTCTCGGCAATCGTTCGGAGGCCGGTGTCGACCCCGCTCCCGAGGTGCGCACCGGGATGGAAGATGAGCCCGTCCACGCCGAGCAGGTCCGCGCGATGCAGTTCGTCCACGAATGCCGCGCGGGAGCGCTTCCGTCCGAACGCCTTCGGGCTCCCAAGGTTGGCAAGGTAGCCGTGATGGACCGCGGTCGCGTGGAGCCCCTCCTCCCTCACCGCCGCGCGGAACGCCTCGGCAGCGTCCGGGGCGATCGGGGGACCACTCCACATCTGGGGGCTCTTCGAGAAGATCTGTAAGGACTCGCAGCCGATCCTCCGGGCCTCGAGAACGGCCTCGGCGAGTCCTCCCGAGATCCCGAGGTGGGCTCCGAGCCGCATCCTCCCGGGGACGGGCGACCGGGGATTAAGCTATCCCGGGCGACAATCGAAAGGAAGGAGGCTGACAGCTTTCCGCGTTTCCCGTAGGCTCGCGCACTTCAGTACCGCGCGGAACGCCAGTGGGCTTAACTTCCGGGTTCGGAATGGGACCGGGTGTTTCCCCACCGCTTTGGCCGTCAGCCGAGCGGGCGGACCGGCGGTTCGTATTTAACGTTGAGCGGAACGCGGGGACGCCACCCCGGAGCGGCGTCGCTTCCCGGAGCGCTTCGAGGGTAGCTCGCTCGATTCCTGGGCCCAGATGTACCACGTACCCCGTGCCTGGCTCAAGCGGTGTCCGTCGTCATCGCAGAGGTCCCCCTCGACGAACACGAAGTGGCGGCCGCGGCGTAGCACCTCGCCCCGGGCGATGAGCGTGTCGCCCAGCCGGGCCGCCCGGAGGAACTCGACGTAGAGCGAGGTGGTCGCCGCGGTCTCGCCCGGCCGCAGCAGCGAGACCACAGCCCCTCCCATCGCGGTGTCGAGGATCGTTGCGTAGACCCCGCCGTGCACGACCGAGTTGATGTTCAGGTGACGCGGCTCGACCCGGCCCGTTACGGTGCAGGTGCCGCGGCCGCTGCGCGAGAGGTCGACCTTGAAACCTACCTCGTGGTGAAAGCCATGGAGCACGGCGTGGGAAAGGTCCGGCAGCGGCGGTGTCGGGCGCGGCTCGGGGAGGTTCCGTTCGCGGAGCACGCCGGCTGCGAGCGGTCGTCGCGGATAAGTACTCCGCGGAGTCGTGCCGCCCCGGTCGCATGGCGCGGGGACCCCGACTCGAAGCCACCTACGAGGCCCCGCCGAACATCGCGCTCGTGAAGTACTGGGGGGACCGCGACCGCGAGCGGGCGCTCCCGTACAACTCCTCGATCTCGGTGACCCTCGACCGGCTCCGGTCGCGGACCGCCGTGCGGTTCGACCCGGACCTCTCGGACGACCGCGTCGAGCTCAACGGAGAGGTCGCGAGCGGCGGCCCCAGGGACGCCGTGGTCCGCTTCCTCGACCGGGTGCGGGACATGGCCCACGTGACGGACCGGGCGCATGTCCGCTCCCGCAACAACTTCCCGACGGCGAGCGGGCTCGCGTCGAGCGCGAGCGGCTTCGCTGCCCTCGCAGGAGCCTCGACCGCCGCCCTGGGACTCGCCCTATCGGGCCGGGAGCTCTCCCAACTCGCCCGCTTCGGCTCCGGCAGCGCCTCCCGCTCCGTGTTCGGCGGGTTCGTGGAGTGGCGGGCGGGCACACGGGCCGACGGGAGCGACTGCGATTCCCGGCCGCTGTACGGCCCGGACCACTGGCCGTCCCTGGTGGACCTGGTCGTGATCGTGAAGGCCGCGCCCGTGAAGGCCGTCCGCTCCGCGGACGCGATGCAGGCCACGGTCGCGACGAGCCCCACGTACGCGCGTCGGATCTCGGAACTCCCGGGCCGGATCCGTAAGATCCGTGCCGCGATCGGAGCTCGGGACGCTGGCCGTCTCTTCCCGCTCGTCATGGAGGAATGTGATAGCTTCCGCGAGGTCTGCGAGACGACCCGCCCGTCGCTCGACTACCTCACGACGACCTCGCGCGCCCTCCTCGCCGAGGTCCGGACGATCAACCGGGAGGAGGGCCGTCCTGTCGCGGGGTACACCCACGACGCCGGGGCGCACCTCCACGTCTTCACCCTGGCCCGGGACGCCGCGAAGGTTCGGCGTCGCCTCTCCCGGCTACCGGGAGTGGAGCGGACGATGCTGCTTCATCCGGGTCCGGGCGGGCGGCTCGTCGGGTAGTCCGGGCCGGCCTGTCAGCCCCGCCGGGGGACGCTCGGCCGGCGCTCCTCGACGCGACCGTCCGGGAACCCTACGATGACCAGACTCGCGAGTCCCGCGAAGATACCGGTCTCGACCACCCCGGTGTGGCGGCGGATGGCTTCGGCCGCCGCGGCCGGTTCGTGGATCGGTTCGCGCGGGGAGAGGTCGAGAACCTCGTTGCCGTTGTCCGTGATGAACGGACGGCCGTCGGCGCCCACCCGAAGGCGCACGCGGTAGCCGTCGGCGGCGAGCTCCCGCTCGAGAGTGGCGCGACCGAACGGCACCACCTCGACCGGGATCGAGGCCCTTTCCCCGAGCGCTCCGACGAGCTTCGAAGGGTCCACCATGATCACGACCGAGCTGGAGAGATGCGCGAGGAGCTTCTCGCGGAAGAGCGCCCCCCCGCCGCCCTTGGTCATGTCGAGAGCGGGGGAGACCTCGTCCGCCCCGTCCAGCATGAGGTCGAACCGGTCGTCGCCGCGAAGGGGACGCACCGGGAGCCGAAGCTCTCGGGCGAGCTCCTCCGTGGCGCGCGAGCTTGCGACGCAGTCGAACTTCCCGTCGGGGAACCGATCCGCGATCGCCCGGACCGCTTGCGCGGCCGTGGAGCCCGTCCCCAGAGCGAGGCGGAGGCCCGGGCGCACATGGTGCTCGACCGCGTAGCGGGCGGCGATCCCCTTGGCCCGTTCGAGCTCCTCGGGCATGTTTCCCCGAACCCACCCCCCTATTCAACCCGGCGGCGTCGTGGGCCCATTAGTGATAAGCCCGAGGCGCCCTCCCGGGCCCGGATGGTCCCCGCTCCCCCGACCGACCGAGCCCCCGTCGTCGTGTCGATCGGAGGCTCCGTCCTCCTCACCGGGGACCACGACCCGGAGTACTTCGAGCGCCTGGCCGACCTTGTCCGTCGCATCGGCGCCGAGCGACCGCTTGTCGTTACGACGGGCGGGGGCCGGACGGCCCGGGAGTACATCCGCCTGGGCCGGGCGCTCGGACTCACCGAGGTCGAGCTGGACGAGGTCGGGATCGAGGTCACGCGTCTCCACGCTCGGCTCCTAGCCGCCCGCGTCGGCCCGCCGGCTCCGGCCCACCCCCCCAGCACGGTCGCGGCCGTCGTCGAGCATCTGAGGACCGGGTCCCCGGTCATCCTCGGCGGGACCGAGCCCGGGCACACGACCGATGGAGTGGCGGCGCTCGTGGCCGTGCGGGTCCGCGCCGTGCGGGTGGTGAACGCGACGGACGTGGACAGCGTGTACGACCGGAACCCGCGGACGAACCCCAATGCGCGTCGCATCGACCGCCTCACCTGGACGGAGTTCCGGGCGATGGTCCATACGGAGACCTCGGGGACACCGGGGCAGAACTTCCTGTTCGACCGCCTAGGTGCCGACGCGCTCGCCCGGGCCGGCATCCCGCTCCTCATCGTTCCCGGCCGCGACCTCGCGAACCTCGAGGAGGCAATCGCCGGGCGACCTTGCCGGGGAAGTCGGATCGGGGACTCGGGTCCCGAGAAAACCCCTTAGTAGGCGCGGCGGGTCGGCCGGTCATGATGCACCGCGTCGTCTTCTTGGGACCGCCCGGCGCCGGCAAAGGAACCCAGGCCGCTCAGGTCGCCCGCGACCTCGGCGTCCCGCACCTCTCGACCGGCGACCTGCTGCGGGCCGCGGTGGCGGCTCGGACCCCCCTCGGTCTCGAGGCCGAGGGCCACATGCGCTCGGGGGGCCTCGTGCCGGACGACCTCGTCCTGCGGATCCTCCATGAGCGTCTCGACCAGCCCGACGCCCGAGCCGGCTACCTCCTCGATGGGTTCCCTCGTAACCTTGCCCAGGCCGAGGCGCTTCAGAAGTTCGCCGAGGTCGACGGAGTGATCTCGTTCGACGTCGCTCCCGATCAGCTCGTGCACCGGCTCTCGGAGCGAAGGGTCTGCCCGAAGTGCCAGGCAGTCTACAACCTCTCGACGAAGCCCCCGAAGACCGCCGAAAAGTGTGACCGGGATGGGACCCCGCTCGTCCAGCGCCCGGACGACCGGCCCGAGGCGGTCACGACACGGCTCAAGGTGTACGCGGAGCAGACCGCGCCCCTGCTCGAGTACTACCGGAAACGCCACCTGCTCCGGCCGGTCGACGCGAGCGGCACTCCCGACGAGGTCGCGGCTCGAGTGCGGCGGGTCCTCTCGTAGACCCACGGTCAACGCTCACTTCGGGACCCGGAGGACCTCTCCCCGGACCCACCGGCTCCGGTCGAGAAAGAGCCGGACACCTTCCAGGTGTCCAACCGGCGGGCCGAAGGAGACGGCGTCCTGGGGACGGGCCGCGGCGGCTCCGAACTCGATGACCCCTCCGTGGGAGACCATGAGGAGCCGCCCCCCCTCGGGAAGCCGCTCGAGCTCTTCGCGCATCCGCGTAGCCTGGCGAACCGCGTACTCGGCCATCGCCTCGCTGCGTTCGACCACGTGGACGTAGTCCGCGAACGAACGCGGGTTCAGTTCGTCGATCGGGAGCCCGACATCGTCCGGCATCACGCCGAGGTCGGGGAGGACCTCGTCGACCCGGAAGCCGAGCGCCTGGGCCGTCTCCACGGCACGGGGCTTCGGCGACGTCACCACCCGGTCGAATCGCCCGAGCGTCCGAGCGACGCGGCGTGCCAGCGCGACCCCCTCTCGGCTGAGATGGATGTCCACCGGGTCCCGACGACTGTGACGACGATGCTCGACGACGCGCATGAGGTGACGGCAGGCAGCAAAGCTAACGGAGAGTTTATAGGTCGTCCGCCGCTCCTCGGGTCATCCCGGCTTAGCTCAGAGGTAGAGCGGGGGACTGTAGGCGAGACTGCCGGGAATCCGGCAGCCCCCGTAGAGATCCTCAGGTCGCCTGTTCGAGTCAGGCAGCCGGGACCTGAGGACTCTCGCCTTCGCGGCGACGTCCGTCCGGGACACGCTCAAGTAGCCGTTCGGACCGTGCCGACGCGTCCGGAGGTATCTCGATGCCGGGCACGTTCTCGGATTCCTGGAAGCTCACCAGGACCTCGTTCCGCCTCATCCGCGAGGACCGCTCGCTCCTGGTCTTCCCCGTGACGGCGGGACTCTCGATCCTCGGGGTGCTCGCGCTCCTGATCGCCGGCTGGGTGTGGGTGGCCTGGCCGCTAGCGGGAGGCCCAGCGGGGTTCAACGGGCCGTTCGTCGCGGTCGCTTTCGGGATGTTCCTCGCCGCGTACTTTGCGATGGTCTTCCTGTCGGTCTATTGCACGGCCGCCCTCGTGGGCGCGGCGACCCTGAAGCTCTCGGGACAGCAGCCGACGGCCTCGGACGGTTGGCACGTCGCACGGGCCCGGCTCGGGCGACTCTTCTTGTGGGCGGTGATTACCGCCACCGTCGGGCTCGTCATCCGGCTCGCGGCGAGCCGTGTTCGGGGGTTGGGCGGGATGGTCATCGGGCTCGTCGGGGGCGCCACTTGGGCGGTGGTGACCTACTTCATGATCCCGGTTCTGGTCTACGAGAACCAGGGCGCGTGGAGCTCACTCAAGCGCTCCGCGCACCTCTTCACGTCGACCTTCGGTCGGTCACTGGTCTCCAACCTCGTGGTGGGCCTCCTGATCGGCGCCGGCATCGTCGTCGCAGTGGTCTTCGGATTGGTCGGGCTGTTCGAGGCCGTTGGTGGCTCGGTCCTCCTTGGGATCGTCCTGATCGGGGTCGGGGTCGCCGTGGGCGTGGTCGTCGCCCTCATCGGGGCGGCCGCCGAGGGAATCCTCCGAGCGGCCCTCTATCGGTACGCGACGACCGGCAAGATCGACCCTGACCTTGTTCCGTCGGCGTACACGCACCTTCGCTTCTAGGTCCGACCGCCGACCTCGGAGCCGAAGGTCTCCGACCATCGCCGAGGGGATCCCGCCCGCTCCGGAGTCGTCGCTCCGGGGAGGGAGGGACCGATGCGGTTGTCGGGATTTGAACCCGAGTAGGTAGCTTGGGAAGCTACCGTCCTAACCGCTAGACCACAACCGCGCGGCCTTTCCCGGAGGGTCGAACCCTCATACGGTTTGTGCGAGGTGGGTCGGAGCCGAACTCCGACCGCCGTGGAGGGAGTCGGGAACCCCGTCATCGAAAACGGCCGGTCGAGCGCTCTCGCTTCACGGCTCGGAGAACGCACCCCGCCGAGGGGAGGAGGGGACCGGAGGGGCGGGCACCGTGGCGACATCTTCCCGGCGTGCGCCGCGCATCTATTTATACACGAATCGGGCCTAATTCACGCTGCTCGGAGTTCGTGCTCCGGGCCGCGGTCCATCGGATGGGGGGAACGGCAGCGACTCGGGCGAGGCGACGCTATCGCCGGGCGCGACGCCTCCGCTCGGAGAGGCGAGGAGTCGTCGCGGTCATCGGCACCCTGCTCGCCCTACTGGTCTTCTTCGCGCTATTCGGGATCTTCCTCACCCAGTACGTCCCCCTATGGATGACCGACAACGAGGCCCAGTTCACGAACTCGGCCGCGACGTCCTTCGCCCAGTTCAAGGGCGGGATCGACACCCAGTACGCACTCGGGCTCCCCCCGATTCTGGGCACATCGTTCACGACCAGCTCGGGCGGGATCCCCCTGATCGCGCAGCCGACCGAGGGTGTGCTCAGCTTCCTTCCCCAGTCGTGCCCCGGCGGGTTCAACTCCGCGACCGTCCTTGGGTTGGGTGTCGCGGGCCAGCCAACGAATCCTAACTACTGCGCATTCGAGAACCAAACGCTCTCGACCGGCTCCATCTTCACCCCTCAGTTCTTCCTGAGCGCGGCCTCGGGAGTCCTCCAGATGCAGCTTCCAAACCGCTACTACTCGAGCGAGACGTTCTACTTCGAGGATGATGGAGTGATCCAGAGCCAGTCGCAGGGTTTCCAGGTCATGGCGTTCTCCCCCCCGTTCAATGTGACCCACGTCAGCGGCAACACGACCGTCACGTCGAGCTTCCTGCAGCTCTACGGCAACGCCACGACCGTGATCGCCCAGGGCTCCGAGGAGGTCTACAGCCACCTGCTCTACACGCAGCAGATCACGTCCAACGTGCTACCGCCGGTCTCCGGGACCACCGTGCGGCCGTTCAACTACACGATGGAAATCGGCACGCAGTTCCCGTGTGCCTGGTCGAGGTTCCTGTGGTCACAGATGAACGCGAGCGGTCTGAAGAACACGGGGACGGCGGCGTCGACACCCGGGAGCTACAACTTCACCTGGGACAACGTCTCCACCGGCCACCGGGTCTGGCAGTCGACAGTTCCCCAGAACTTCGGGTCCAACGGCTACGCCTGTTACAATCCGGGGGGTCGGACGTGGCTCATTGAGCTCAACCTGTACGAGGTCACCTATGCGAACCTGTTCTATGCCGGCGCGAACGTGGACGTCGGTGTAGGAGGCGTCTGACCCTATGGCCGCAGGAACGTTCCGAGTCAAGATCCCGCGAACCACCCCAACAGGGGCCGAGACCTCGCCCCTCGCTCCGCCGCCGTCGGCGGAGGCTCCGGCCGCCCTCCCCGGGACGTTCATCACCGCGATGCCACCCCTGATGGAGCCGACGATGAAGGAGCTCGAGGTGAGCGCGGTGAACCCGCCCTACTCCTATTCCCGGGTTACGTACAACGACCGGAACAAGGAGTACCTCTACGAGGTCATCGAACCCCAGCTATCGGCGCACGAGAAGCAGCTCGTCGAGCACCTCAAGGCGACACTGACCCGGATCCTGGGGAGCGACGTCGGTGCTCTGAGCCTGGCCGACAAACGGTCGTACCTCCGAGAGGAGTCCCGAGAGTACTTCCGTACTCGCAAGATCACGCTGAGCCCCATCTCGATGGAGCGGATCATCTACTACACGCTCCGGGACTTCGTAGGCTACGGGCCCGTGGACGCCCTCATCCTCGACCCCGAGGTCGAGGACATCTCGTGCGACGGTGTCGATGTACCCCTGTTCATCTTCCACGGAAAGTACGAGTCCGTGAAGACGAATGTCACGTTCTCCGACGAGGAGGCGCTCGACTCGTTCATCGTCATGCTCGGGCAGCGGTGCATGAAGGCGGTCAGCGTCTCCGCTCCCATCCTGGACGGGACGACCCCCGAAGGCCACCGGGTCCAGGCAACCTACGGGCGGGAGGTCACGACCCGCGGGGCGAGCTTCACGATCCGTCGGTTCAAGGAACGCCCGTTCACCCCGGTCGACCTCGTCGCGATGGGGACCGCCAGCGAGGAGATGGTCGCCTACTTCTGGCTCGCGGCAGAGCAAGGAGAGTCGGTCATCGTATGCGGGGGCCCGGCCGCCGGTAAGACGAGCACGCTCAACGCCATCGCGCTCTTCATCCCGCCAACCGCGAAGATCGTCTCGATCGAGGACACGCGGGAAGTGAACTTGCCCCACGAGAACTGGATTCCCGGAGCGACCCGAAGCGGTACCGGCGACCGCGGGTCGGACGGGAAGGCGGCCGGAGAGGTCGACATGTTCGACCTCGTGCGCGCCGCGCTTCGGCAGCGGCCGAACTACATCATCGTGGGTGAGGTCCGCGGCAAGGAGACGTACACGATGTTCCAGGCGATGGCCACGGGCCACACCACCTACTCGACCATGCACGCCGACAGCGTGAAGTCGATGGTGAACCGGCTCGAGAACCCGCCGATCAACACCCCACGGATCCTGCTCTCGGCGCTCAACAACGTCATCATCCAGATCCAGACCCGGATCGACAAAGGGGTCGTCCGACGGCTGAAGCAGGTCCTCGAGATCGTCGGGTTCGAGCCCGAGACGAACGAGCTGATCACGAACACCGTCTACGAATGGGACCCGGCAACGGACTCGTTCATCTTTAAGGGCCACTCGTTCCTGTTCGACAAGATCATGGAACTCAAGAACTTCACGACGGAGGAGATGGACGCGGAGTTCCAGCGCCGGACGGCGGTCATCCGGTGGCTCGTACAGAGCAAGACGACCGACTACCGCCAACTCTGGCGCACGATCGCGCAGTACTACAAGGACCCGACCGAGGTCATGGGACGCGTTCAGGCCGCGCAGGCCGCCCGGACCGCGGACGCGGCCGCCGCCACCTCGGCGGCCGGGAAGGTGTGAGTACCATGGCGACTCCGTCCGCGACCCGAGCTCGCGTCACCGGTCCGCCGACGAGCACCCCGACCCGCGCGGTGCGGCTGAAGCGGGGCGCGCAGCCGACCCACTCCGGCATGACCGGGTTCCAGCGGTGGGCGTGGAGCACCTTCCGCTCCCGCGTCCTCGCTCGCCCCCCCGACCCGGTCCTGGACGAGAACCTCGTCAAGGCCCACATCCGGATGCGCTCCGACGAGTACCTCGCCGTGGTCTACGCGACCACGCTGGTGGTCGGCATCGCGACCGCGGTCGCCGGCGTCGTGGTCGGCTACCTCTTTGTGTCCGCCGGAGTCGCCTTCCTCGGCATCCTCATTGGGGTCCTGCTCCCGGTCTTCGGGACGATCGGGACCCTCTTCGTGCTCAAGGGCACCCCGGCCTCGAAAGCCAAGGACCGGGGCCGCAAGATCGACCGGAAGATCTCCCCCTCGATGAGCTTCATCTCGGCGATGAGCTCGGCGGACGTCAACATCGACGCGATCTTCCGGGAGCTCGGGCGTCAGAAGGTCTACGGGGAGGTCGCCGAGGAAGCGGCGTGGATCACCCGCGACACCGAGCTCCTCGGGGTCGACATCCTGACCGCCATTCGGAACGGCGCGTCCCGGACCCCATCGAAGCGGTTCCAGGACTTCCTTCAAGGCGTCGTGACGACGGCGACCAGCGGCGGTCAGCTGAAGCCGTACTTCCTGCTCAAGGCCGAGCAGTTCGAGCGCGAGAACAAGCTCGAGCAGCTCCAGCGCGTGGAGACGATGGGGCTCCTCGCCGAGACGTTCGTGACGGTCGTCGTCGCCTTTCCGCTGTTCCTCATCATCATCATCGCCATCTTCGCGGTTATCGGTGGTGGCGGGACGTTCATGATCGACATGCTCTGGGGGATCGTCGGGGCGATGATCCCGCTCGCCCAGTTCGGATTCATCTTCTTCATGTGGTCGATCGCGCAGGAGATGAACTAGGATGGCGAACGCGCTTCCGTCGGCATCCGCGGCCCGCGCCGTGAAGTCGAGCACGGTCGCCCCGACCGAGACGCAGACCGGGGGGCTCCCCCGCGAGATCTGGCTCCTGATCGCGGGTGGCGTCGTCGCCGCCGTGCTCTGGACCGTCGCGATCATGAACTATGTCGGCACGATGACGATCATCCTCGCTCCGGGCGAGGCCTCGGGGGCCAACCCCGCGATCGACTTCTTCGTCCTGGGATTGCTCTGCCTGATCGCCCCGTACGGCTTCGCGATGACCTCCAAGCTCCGGAGGATCGGAAAGGTCGAGGAGCGCCTTCCGGACTTCCTCCGCGATGTCTCCGAGGCGGGACGGTTCGGGATGACGCTCCCGGACGCAATCGTGGTCGCGAGCACCGGGCGGTACGGTCTCCTGACCGACGAGATCAAGAAGATGGCGAGCCAGATCGAGTGGGGCGTCCCCGTCGCCCAGGCGCTCGACCTCTTCGAGAAGCGGGTCCCGACCCCGCTCGTCCAGCGAGTCGTATCGATCGTCACCCGGGCGAACGATGCGGGCGGAAACGTCGCGGACGTCCTCTCGATGGTGGCGCACGACACGCGAGAAGCCCAGCTTTCGCAGCAGGCGCGCCAGATCTCGATGATGACGTACGTGACGGTGATCTACATCGCGTTCTTCGTGTTCCTCGTCACGATCTACATCATGTGCGCGACCTTCCTGCCGCAGATGATCACTGCGGGCCAGGGCGTCTCGTCGTCCGGACTCGCGTCCTCGGGCGGCGTCAATCTCGCGTTCGGGTTCGTGCCGGCCCTGTTCCTCGCGTTCCTCGTAGCCGTGATCGCCCACGCGGTTGGGGACGGCATCATGGCGGGCGTCCTGGTCAACGGGCGCATCGCGGAAGGCCTCCAGCACGCGACGATCATGCTCGCGGTCGGCTGGCTCATCATGCGGTTCGTCGTCCCACCGCTCAACGCGGGGTAGCGAAAGGAGGAAGGTAGGTAGCTCATGGCCGGAGAATCGATCGAAACGCCAATCGCTCCCGACGAGGGAACGGGGATCCCGACCGCCCAGGAGCGGAAGAAACGCTCCTCCGCGTTCCTGCGCATGGGGGCATCGCTCCGCAAGGGTTCCTCCGAGCCGCGACCCGTGAAGCTCGCCCGTCTCGGCATCTCCGGCCAGGGTTCCGAGGCCGAAGTGACGGTGGTCCCACCGCTCTCGGACCCGGCGCTCAAGGAGCTCGACCTCGCGCCGATCCGACCGGGCCTTTCCTACATTCGCATCACGTTCCACAACGTCCGCAACGAGTACAACTACGAGGTCATCGAGCCGCCCCTTTCCCGCATCGAGCGGGACCTTCTCGAACGCCTCCGGGTCGTTCTCGTGAACCAGTTCGAGCCGCTCGCCGAGCACGACCCCGAGTCGAAGCGCCGCGAGCTCCGGCTCATGGTCGACCGCCAGCTTCAGGAGTGGGAGCTCGCCCCGAGCCCGGTCACGAAGGGCCGGATCCTCTACTACCTCGAACGGGACTTCATCGGCTACGGGGTCATCGAGGTCCCGATGACCGACGTCGACGTCGAGGACATCTCGTGCGACGGTCAGGGGATCCCGATCTACATCTACCACCGCAAGTACGGCTCGATCCGCTCGAACATGAAGTTCCAGACCGCGGCGGAGCTCGACGACTTCGTCGTCTGGCTCGCCCAGCGCTCGGGCAAGCACATCTCGGTCGCGAGCCCGGTCCTGGACGCGACCACGCCGGACGGCTCCCGGCTGCAAGCGACGCTGGGAAAGCACGTCACGAAGCACGGCAGCACGTTCACGGTCCGTCGGTTCCGCGACAACCCGTTCACCCCGGTCGACCTGCTCAAGTTCCGGACGATGAGCCCGGAGATGATGGCCTACCTCTGGATCGCCATCGAGAACGGGCAATCGATGATGGTCTGCGGGGGCACGGCGAGCGGGAAGACGACCACCCTCAACGCCACGCTGCTGTTCATCCCGCCCCAGATGAAGATCGTCTCGATCGAGGACACCCGGGAGCTCAACCTCCCGCACGAGAACTGGGTCCCGTCGCTCACCAAGGCCGGGTTCGGGGCGAAGAACCTCGTGAGCGGCAAGGCCGCGGGTGAGATCGACATGTTCGACTTACTCGCCGCCGCGCTCCGTCAGCGCCCGCAGTACCTGATGGTCGGAGAGGTGCGCGGTGCCGAGGCGTTCATCGTCTTCCAGGCGATGGCGACCGGGAAGACCTGCTACACCACGTTCCACGCCGAGAGCGTGAGCGCGATGGTGCACCGAATGGAGAACCCCCCCATCACGCTTCCCCGCTCGCTCGTCTCCGCGCTCAACCTCGTCCTCCTCCAGCGGCAGGTGAAGGTCGGCACGAAGATGACGCGCCGCGTCCAGTCGCTCACCGAGATCGTCGGTCTCGACCCCGAGACGAACGAGCTGATCACGAACTCGGTCTACTCCTGGAACCCGGCGGACGACACGTTCCTCTACTCGGGCCACTCGTACATCTACGAACGGGTCGCGCTGATGAAGAACCTCACGATGAAGGAGATGGAGCGCGAGGTTCGCAACCGCGTCGAGATCCTCGACTTCATGATGGCGAAGGACGCCCAGGCAACCCGGCAGAAGCCGTACACCCACCGCGACGTCGGCCAGCTCGTCGCCTTTTACTACAAAGAGCCGCAGAAGGCGCTCGCCGAGGCCCGCGCGGAGCTCCAGCGCGTGAAGGCCGCCGCGGCGGCGACCCCTCGCCCGTGAGCTACTAAGGAACCGCGCAGGGTCAGCCCTTTTCCGCCCGGGCGCCTCGCCTCGTCGGGAGGCACCAAGCTGTCGCTATTCGACACGGTTCCTCTCGCCCGGGGCCGTTCGGTCCGCCTCTACTGCGAGGACGCGGTCCCCGGGCTCCGCGCCCGCCTGGGACGCGTCCGGGCCGACGTGGTCGTCACGAGCCCGCCGTACAACCTCGGGGTCCACTACTCGACGTACCGGGACGACCGGCCCCGTGAGGAGTACCTCCGCTGGACCGGCCGCGTCCGGGACTCCGTTCGGGAGGTCCTGTCGGACCGGGGCTCCTTCTTCCTCAACATCGGAGGCCCTCCATCCGACCCGTGGCTACCGTGGGACGTCGCGCGGGAGGTCGCTCGCGGGTTCGTCCTTCAGAACGTCCTCCACTGGGTGAAGTCGATCGCCATCGACCGCGCATCGGCGGGCCGCGCGGCCGGCCTCGAGCGCGACCTCGCGCTCGGCCACTATAAGCCGGTCCGCTCGGCGCGGTACGTGCACGGCGCCCAGGAGTACGTCTTCCACTTCACGCGACGAGGGGATGTACCGCTGGACCGGCTCGCGGTGGGGGTCCCGTACGGCGACAAGTCGAACGTAACGCGATGGCGGGCCGCGAGCGCGGCGGACCGGCGGTGCCGCGGCAATACCTGGTTCCTGCCGTACCCGACGATCCGATTCCGCTCGCGCGACCGGCCCCACCCGGCGACATTCCCGCCCGAGCTTCCCGAGTGGTGCGTCCGCCTCCACGGCCTCGCCCGCACCCGGCTCGTGGTCGACCCGTTCGTCGGGATCGGGTCGAGCGCGGTCGCGGCGGCGCGGCTCGGGGTGTCGTTCGTCGGTTTCGACCTGGACGCGGAGTACTTGCGCATCGCCTCACAGCGGGTCCGTCGCGAGGTCGCGGACCGAGAGACGAGACCGCGGGGGGCGACTCGGAAGGGCCGGCGCCGGGTTACGTCTGGTCGGGCGGTGGTGACTCCCCCGTAGCGGGGGGAGACCACTCGTGCATCGGGGTCCGCTTGACCCCGGCCGCGGTGGCGAGGGCGTTCTTCGTGCCCGTCTTGGCGGCCTTGCCCGCCGCGACGACCGCGTCCCGGGCCGCGCCCGCGGCGCGGACGGTCCCCGAGCCGATGGCGACGCCCGCGTCCGAAATGCGCTGCGGGATACGTCGCATCTCGGCGTCCAGCGACTTGCCGAGGTGGGAAAGGTCATCCTGGATCTCGAGCCCGAGGTACTTCGCTTCCTTCGCGGTCGCGTTCCCGAACCGCTCGATCTTCCCGTCCAGGTCGGAGAACTCGCGCGCAAAATCGCTGCCCAAGCCGCCGGCCGCACGCCGCATTTCGGCGAGATGCTCCCGGAACTGGGCCTGTTGGCGGGGGTCGGACATGGTCGTTCGGTCGGTCAGCGTCGGGTCGGGAGATAAAGGTTGACGGGCATCCGCAACGCCGATCAGCCGCCCATCCGACGGTCGGACTTACGACGGCGGCCCCGGCCCGCAGTCTTCGCTGGCGTGGGCGGGGCCACCGGGCCCGTCGTGACGAGATGGCGCTCGGTCTCTTCGCCGTGCGCCCAGCGCACGAGGAGCTCGACCCCGAGATGCGCGGGGTCGGTCACGACCATCTCTCCGCGGAGCGTGCGGGCGATCGCCCGGGCGGCCGGCTCGTACTCGGGATGTTCGGACTTGAGGAGGAGGACCGTGCTCTTGAGGGGCGTGACGGTCGAGAGCTCGCGGGCGCGTTCGAGGGCATGCTCCATGGCGACGTCGAGCTGGCCGCTGCGGACCCGGCCGTCGTCGTCCGTGTACGCCTCCGGAAGGCCGTCCGTGAGGAGGTAGAGCTCCCGTCGGGTCGCCCGGGACGCGCGCAGGAGCAGGTGCGCGGCCCGGAGCGCCTCCGCCGTGTTCGTGAAGGCGCCGGCTCGGCACTCCCACAGCTCCACCAGGTCGAGGACCTGGACGTCGTTGTCGAACGCGAGCACGTCGATCGTGGCGTCGGGATACCGGCGCCGGATCGCGACGTAGAGCGCGAGCAGGGCCTTCTTCGCCGCGTCGAGCTTCCCCTCTTCCGACATGCTGCCCGAGCGGTCGAAGGCGAGAACGACGTGGACACGCTCGCTCGTGATCTCTCGGAACACGTAGCTCGTCGATTCGTCGATGTGCTTCGAGCCGGTCAGGCGGGCGGCGAGCAGCGAGCCCGGTACATCCAGGTGGGCGATCTCCTCGGGACGCTGAAGCCGCGCCTTCTCGTAGACGCCCGTCGACCCCCCTCCCCGAAGCGACATCCGCATGTCCCCGGGGAGGCGCTGGGTCTCCTCCTCGAGGAGAAGACGCGCGAACCGCTCGACGAGCCCGTAGGTGACGACCAGCTCTCCACGGTGCTCGGCGACGAACCCGCGTTCCTTGAGCTCACGCTCGAGGCGGCGTTCCTCGGCCTGACGAACCTGAGATTCCGCCTGCGCCTCGGCCCGACGCTGCGCCTCGGCGCGCTCCTCTTCGAGGCGCCGGCGTTGGGCCTCCGCCTGGCGCCGCTTCTCCTCGGCCTCCTTCTCGATCCCGCGCTCGCGGGACTTCAGGGCACCCGTGACGCTGTTCGCGAGCTCCTGCCGCTCCGGACCGGAGAGCTGGGCGAGGGCGTTCCCGAGGTCGGACGGGCCGATCGACCGGCCGTCCAATACGGCGGTGGCGAACGCCATGCGACGGCCCTTCGCGGGGCTGGGACGCGGAGCGGGCCGGCGGGAGAAGAGCCCCCGTAGCCATGCGAGGAAGCGCGCGATAGCCGCCCGCAAACGTGCGAAGACCCCCGGTGGGGGAGGAGGGCGGTTCCACGACGCGTTCGGGAGCAGGAGGGCGCTGCGGACATCATCGAGGAGGTCGGCGGACGGCAAGCGGGACCAGTCGGTCGCGCGCGCCGCACGGAGCCGCTCCTCGAGCTCGGCGATCTGCTGGGCCACCTCGGCATCGGTACGGTGACGGACCTGATCGAGGGCAACGACCTGCTGGTCGTACTCCTCGACGATCCGTTCGACCCGTCGCCGGCCCTGGCGGCGGAGATGGTCGCGCAGCCGCTCGAGCCGCTCGCGCAGCTCCTGGTCCTCGTTCGAACGTTCGCGCAGGAGACGTCGGGCGCCCTCGACCCCCTCCTCCGCGAGCGCGCGGACGAGCGCGGCCGAGTCGACCGCGTCGAGCAGGTCGTCCGATACGACGTCGTCCGCGTACTCGGTGCAGTCGGGAAGGCGGAACGCGTCGCTAGAGGGGGGCGTCGTCGCCTTCGTCCTCCTTGCAGGAGAAGAGCGAGAACTCCTCGAGGAGGCGGAAGACGCTCGCCGCGGCATCGGCGGAAGCGACCGTCGGCCCGGGGCGCTCGCGCTCCTCCACGTAGCGGACGAACGTGCGGAACTTGGGGAAGATCTCCGGGCTCGCCACGAGCTGGGCGCGGAGACCCGCGTCGTCCTTCAGCCGTCGACCCTCGCCGACCAGCGCTTCGGCCTCGCCCGCATTCTCCTTGAGCACGCCGCGGTAGAACCGGCACCAGTAGACGCCGGCGCTCCGCTTCAGGGAGGCCGTGAGGTACTGCTCGACGAAATCCGCGACCCGCTTCTCGTTCTGGCGGAACGAGTCGCCGCTGCGGGCCCGGATGCGGCCGCGCATGGCGTGGAGAAGGCCGGCCTTCAGGTCCGCACTCGACGGCGGGACGCGCCCCGCGAGGGTCGCGATGGCGGCCGTGCGGGCGGCAACGTCGATGAGCGTCCGGTTCGAGCCGACCTCCCCGATGTCGGGGTTGTCCTCGCTCGTCTTCAGGCGCCACGCCTCGACGACCCGGACCCCGGCATCGATGAGGACCTCGGGCACGTACACCGTGGGGAGGTCGGTCCGCGCGAGGTTCACGATCTGCCGGTTGTCGGCGTGGCGGGCGTTGTAGCCGACGTGCAGGCTCGTGAGACGGTCGGAGAGCGGGTCGTTGATGTTGTCGAGGTCGGAAAGGTTCGAGGTGCTGACCGCGACGAACGAGCCGGGGAAGCTCTCCCGTGACTTCGAGGGCGTGACGGTCCCCTCTTGGAGCGCCTGCAGCAGGACGTTCTGCGTGCCGAGCGGCAACTTGCCGATCTCGTCCACGAGCAGGAAGCCGCGATTCGCCTGGAGGAGCTTTCCGGGCTCGAGGACGAGCGGGCTCATCGGGTCCCCGATCTCCTCGAGCTTCCGAAGGTTGATGTTGCCCGTCAGGTGGTCGGGGAACACCTCGGAGCTCCCCTGGAGGCGGGCGAACCCGAACCCTTCGCGTAGGAGGATGAACTCGGCGGGGACCTTCGCCGGGTCGACCGAGCCCGGGTCGAAGCGGGACGGGTCACCGCCGGCGGCGAACCGACGCGTGCAGATCGGACAGGGAGGGAACCGGGCGGCGGCCGCCCGGTCGACGAGCGAGAGCGGGTGGTCGAGGACGGGGCACCCCTCCACGACCCACACCCCCTTCGGGAAGAGGTTCCAAAGTTCCTTCGCGAGGCTGGTCTTCCCAGCGCCGGACGGACCGAAGAAGAGGAGGTGCGCCCCCGAGACGATCGAGGTGACCACATCCTCGTAGGTGGTCTCGGTGAGCACCGTACGCGGGAACAGCGCCGCTAACGCCTCGGAACGGTCGAGCCCCTTCTGGCGAAGGCCGTCGATCGTGCGCAGGACCTCGTCGCGGAACCGTTCGGCCGGGCTCTCGACCGGCGCCCCGGCGGCCTTGAGGTCCGCGGCGGTCGCTCGGGTTCCCGGTGGCACCGAAGTTCGGGGCGTGGCCGCCATGGCGCGCGGAGTCGGGGTCGGGTTAATTAGCTTGCCGAAACGAACGCTCTCCGTGCTCAGGCCGCGCCCGCCGGCGGCCGCCAGCGCGGGAACGGGCGCGGGTGCGACAGGGCGGCACTTTTAAGTAGCGTTCCCCGGTCCGCGCCCCCGCGAGCGATGGCCGAGAAGGAGTCCGGAGCGAAGAAGACCACCGTGGCCCGCACGGTCAAGGACAAGTGGCGTGCGAAGCGGTGGTACAAGGTACGCGCTCCCGGGCTCTTCCAGCACGTCGAGCTCGGCGAGACCGTCGCCACCGAGCCCGAGCAGGTCGTCGGTCGGACCCTCGAGGCCACGCTGCCCGAGCTCTCGGGGTCGGGAGACTCCGGCAAGGCCCACGTGAAGCTGCGCTTCCGCATCGAGCGGATCTCGGGGGAGGGTATCGCGGAGGCGCGGTTCGTTGGCCACGACCTCACGAGCGATTACGTTCGGAGGCTTGCCCGCCGCAAGCGCTCGAAGATCGACCTCGCTCTCACGGTCACGACCAAGGATGGTGTCCAGATCATCCTCAAGCCGGTCGCGGTCGGTGAGCAGCGCCTCCAGACCCGACTGCGCGCCGAGCTCCGTCACAAGATGGTCCAGATTCTCCTCGAAGAGGCCCAGCTCCGAACCTCTCCCGAGTTCGTCCGGGAGATGATCCAGGGGGACCTTTCGAAGGTCCTGGCCCATGGAGTCAAGACCCTCTACCCGCTCAAGAAGATCGAGATCCGCCGCTCGGAGGTCCTCGGCATGATCTCCGAAGAGATCCCGGTACCGGAGCCGACCGTGGCCCCCGAGCCGTCGACGCCCCCCGAAGAGGTCGTCGCCTCCGTGGCCGACGCGGGCACGGGGCCGGCGGCGTAGCCCCCAAGGGCGCGAGATGACGCGTCCAATCCCTGTCGGAGTGGCTCAGCCCGGTAGAGCACGGGACTCATAGCGGGACGCGTAGCGCGTCCCGGGAGATATCCTGGGGTCGGGGGTTCAAATCCCCCCTCCGACATTTTCCCCGGAGCGCTCAAGGGATTCCGGCTTGAAGGAGCGCCGGGTGTCTGTGTTAGCAGGGAGGATCCTGGCGGCTCGCGCCGACGAGGGAGCGGACCCGCTCGACCGAATCGTCCAGGATCGCCATGAGGATTTGGGCGAGTTCTTGATGGAGGTCGTGAAGGTCACTGACAACCGCGTTCGAAGCCGACGTGTCGATTAGGTCGAGAGTCCGAAGATGCTCGAGACAGAAGGCGCCGAGGCACTCCTCCGAGCAGAAGATCTGGTCCCGGAACAGCAGCTTCGTGCACTCCCCTGTGGAAGTGACGGTTAACACCCGCGCTTCGGGGACGATAGGGCTTCCGCACCAGCCTTTCACCGGGACGGCGGCGAACGACTGAAGAATAGAGGCCCGCGACATCGACTCTCGTGAAGGCTACCACCGAGGGCCAACTCAAGCCATATCTCCGGACAGGTTCGATCCCGAACTCGTTCGGAACGTGTTAAGCCAACGACCGGCCGACGGCTTCCGCGAGCTTCTGCTCGACCGCGGCGAGCATCTCGGAAACCGAGGACTTGCTTCGGGAGAGCTCTTCGGAGAGGCGAGTGAGGCTTATCCGACGGGGAACCTCGAAGTACCCGGCGGCAAGAGCTTGCCGGAAGATCTCGCGTTGTGTCGGGGTAAAGTCCACCAGCCGTGATCGGAGGGGCTCCTTTCGGAGCGAGAGAAGCCGTACCTCGCGCCCGGCGTCGCGGAGGGCGACGACCAGCCGACGGATCTGAGAGATTCGGTCGACCGTTTCGAACGTCAGGGTTCCGTCGCGCGCGACGGAGGGATAGCGCACGAGCATCTGGAGGTCGGTCATGAGCGGGACGAGGACCGTTTCGCGGAACAGCACCCGATACCGCCCGAGGTCGGGCGGCGAGTCCAGACGGCTGACCTCGATAACATCCGGAAACTCGGCAATCTCGGTCCGCCAGTCCACCGGCGGACCTGTTATCTCGAAGTCACCCAGGGCGCCCCCCGCGACGAGCAGGATGTTGTGGATCTCGAGGAGGAGGTCTGGGTGCTTCTGGGTGAACCCGAACATCCAGATCCCGTCCGGGATCTCGGTTTCGATCTTCACGATCGCGAGACGGTCCCCCGCACCGAGTGGGGGCGCCATAGGCTTGCCCCGGGGTGAGAACAAGGAACGGGAGGGTCTGTTCGGGGACGGGGGCAGGGGCGTCATCGAACCGGAGGCAGAACGCGTTCCCTTGGGATCCAAGGCGCGCGCACCGGACCGGGGTCCAATGGGTTAAACCTTGACACAGCGTCAATCCGACCCGTGAGGGACCGTTACCTCGCGGCGGGATAGTGTCGCGTTCCTCCGTCGTGCTTCCCGCCGATAGGTAGTGCCGGTCGGGTCGGTCCACGCTGGACTGAACGTTGGTTCAAACGAACCGAGATCGCCCCCAAGGGACCCCTCGCGCCGGACCGGACGAGGTCGGCGCGCCGGCGCATCCCTGTGGGGACACACCGTTCACAGAATCACGCGAGCGAGCGCCCACCCGCAGTCGGGTTCGCCCTCCGAAGGTCGTGGTAGCAGACTCGGCAGTGTTTGGGATTGTGGTCGAGATCCTGGGGGAGGCAGTCGCACTCGCAAGGGTGTAGGGCCACCGATTCGTGGGTGCTGCCGGTCGTGGTGCACAAATCGCACATGGGTCCGAGGGATGCCGAACGTGCGATAATCCCATCGCCGAACGGCTGTTCTTCCCGCAACGGGAAGCCACGTACCCCGAGTCGTTCGGACCTGATCCTAGAGCGCGGGTCACAAGGTTCGCGTCGGCCCGCTGAAATACGCCGATGGCATGTTCCGCGGGAAGGTCCCCAAATGAAGGTGCAGTTCTCTGGGTCCGTGGACGCGGACGGGGCCGCGGACGAGTTCATCCTCGCGTTCCTCGCCCGCCACAAGGGGGGTTCCGTGACCGCGGACCAGGTTTGGAAGAGTTTGCGCTCTCGAGGCCTCACTCCGGCGGATGGACGACCGACCGCTCAGAATGACCCGGATGACGGGGTCGCAATCGCGGAGATTGGCCGCCGATTGGAGAAGTGGCTGGATGAGGGACTCGTGGGCGGAGAAGCGGAACCGGAGTCCATCACGGGGGTACGGCACTTTTGGGTGCTGGGCAACCCGCTGACCAAGGGTTAGTTCTCGTCGGTGCGATACCGGCGTGCCGAAGCCGGGTACACCACCCGGGCGTTGGAGCGTGGGGAGGAAGACAGTAGTCTGTCAGCCTCTCCTCGTGCTCCCCGACATCAACATCGTCTGCATGGCGTTCAACCGGAAGGGCAACCGCGACCTGGAGAAGATGAACGGAATGAACGAAGCGATCTACCATGCCTCCTCCTACGAATCGGGTCCTCTCTACGGAGACGAGTGGATCACGTCCCACACCGAGCTGACGAAGGAGGTCTACGGAGGCGCGCCCCGGAACTTCCTCGACCGACTGGGCATCGCCCCCCGAGAGTGGGATCGTGTCGGAACGGTCTACGTGCTCCGGAGCTGCGTGATGCACCCGTGGATCGCGCAGCACACTACCTATCCGGAGCGATGGCTGTCCTACATGGAGATCATGAAGAAGGAGATTGCCGGGATCGTCTCGAAGTGAGCAGCGCGCGCGCTCGATGACCGACCGCGAAGAGCGCGCGTAAGTTCACTTCGCGAGGCGCTTACGGACCGACAGCAATTCCCGCCTACGCTCCTTGGTCGTTTCGGGGTAGGCCAACTTGAGCCCTTCCAGCGTACCCAGGATGATCTGGGAGACGATCAGCCGAGCGTTCTCCTTGTCGTCGGCGGGAACGACGTACCAAGGGGCTTCCTTCGTGGAGGTGGCACTCAGGCATTCTCCGAAGGCCTTCATGTAGCGTTTCCAACATCGCCGTTCCTCGACGTCCGTCGGGCTGACCTTCCAGTTCTTGGACGGATCGTCGATGCGCTCGAGAAAGCGCTTCCGCTGTTCCTCCTTGGAGAGGTGGAGATAGAACTTGATGATCCGAGTTCCGTTCGCGTAGAGGTGTCGCTCCAAGTTCACGATCGACCGATATCTTTCCTTCCAGATCGTCGCGTCGTCCGGGGTGCCGTGCGTGAGCCCTTCGTGGAGGAGGTCCTCGGGATGGACCCGGACGACGAGCACGTCCTCGTAGTAGGACCGGTTGAAAATCCCGATCTGGCCACGTTCGGGTAGACACCGAGAGGTCCGCCAAAGGAAGTCGTGCCGTAACTCCGTGGGGGTCGGCTGCTTGAAGCTGGACACCAAGCAGCCTTGGGGGTTGACCCCGGACATCACGTGCTTGATGGCGCCATCTTTTCCGGCGGCGTCCATACCTTGGAAGATCAGCAGAACGGCGTAACGGTCGGAGGCGTAGAGCCGCTCCTGGAGCGAGCTCAGTTTCCGAATGTGCCGTTCCAACAGTTCTTGATACTGTTCCTTTGACTCGGTGATGGCTTCGACGGCGGTCGGCCACTTTCGCAGGTTGACTTGGGTACCTTCGCCGACGCGGAAATCCTTGGAACGGATTTTCATTCTCTTTCCCTCGGTGGCCCGGACCCATAAGGCCCAATCGGTTCATCCGGGCAGATTCTCATTCCGTACCTCCCGTTCCGCTTCCAGCCAGTCTTGATCCGCCTGGCCCTCCTTGCGGCCTTCGCGCTCATACAACTCGTACGCTCGAGCAGCGATCTGGGGTATCCGGTCCACCGACGGCTTGGCCTGGGCGGACTCGGGCTTGCCCTTGGGGGGATCGAGAAAGCGATACACGAGCAGCTTGAGGCGGTCCGTCGCGAGGAACCACGCCATGGCGTACCCCCAAACGAACAACGCCAGGGCCCAGCCGAGCGGTGCCATAAGCACCCCAAAAGTGGCCAGGACCATCGCCACCGCTTGCGCTCCGAACACCGCCCCCAAGAGGATCGTCGCAGGGCGAATGGACCAGAATGGGCCGCGCGTGCGTGTCAAGAAGATCGTCATTTCCCCAGCGACGCACAGCATGAGGAACATCATCGTCTCGAGTCGAATCTGGCTGAGAACGAAGACGCGGTCGCCGAGGTAAAACAGACCGAATGCCGCCACGGGGCCGACGACCCCCAGCACCGTGGCCATCTGCAGGACCTGCCGCATGTTCCAGCCCTCGGGCTGCTTCGCCGGCAGAACGTTGTCGAAGGCAAGGGAAAGCATGGCGGTGTCGTTGAGCAGGGCCAGGACCACGATCATGACCGCGGTCACGGGGAAGAAATTGAAGATCAGGATCGCGAGCGAGATGAACAACAATACACGCAACGTCTCGGCGATGCGGTAGATCGCGTAGCTTCTCATCCGTTGGATGATCTTCCGGCTCTCCTTGATCGCGTCGATGATCACCGATAGGCCGGGCGCCATCAACACGATGGCCGCCGCCGCGCGCGCCGCGTCGGTGGCGTTAGAAACGGCGATGCCGCAGTCGGCTTTCTTGAGGGCCGGCGCGTCGTTCACCCCGTCGCCGGTCATGCCCACGATGTGGCCGCGTTGCTGCAAGACATCGACAATGTGGAACTTGTGCTCGGGAAACACCTGGGCAAACCCGTCGGCGTTCTCGATTGACGCCGCCAGCTGAGGCGAGGCCGGCTGCTTCATGTCGCCGAAGCCGCTCGCATCGAGGATGTTGGTCCCCATCCCCAATCTCCGGGCGGTCTCCCGGGCGATCGCCAGTTGATCTCCGGTGACCATCTTGATCGGTACGCCCATCTCACGTGCGGTCGCGATGGTGGCCTTGGCATCGTCCCGGGGCGGGTCGAACAGGGGCAGCACGCCCAGGAACTGCCATCCGCCACTCCCCTCGGCCCGCGCGACGCCCAGCGAACGAAACCCACGGGCTGCGAATTCGTCGACTGCCTTCTCCACGGTGGGCCTTACTTGCCCGGCATTGGCGGCCAATTCTAGGATGACCTGCGGCGCGCCCTTCGTAACCTTGAATTCCTTCCCATCCGGACCCTTGACGGTGGCCTCGGTACGCTTGTGCACCGGGTCGAAGGGTTGGAAATGAACGACCTGGAACCCTTTCAGGACTTGGTCATTTTTCAAACCGCCCAGAACGGCCAGGTCGATGGTGTCGTTATCCTCCGCGCGCGACGCCAGCGCGGCCGCGAAGATCACTTGCTCGGCGGGGAAATTGTTCACCGTGAACGGGTCGCCGAGCGTTAGTCTGTTCTGGGTCAGGGTGCCGGTCTTGTCCGCGCACAGCACGTCCGCCCCCGCCAATTCCTCCGTGGCCGCGAGGTGGGTCACGATCGCCTGCTTCCTGCCGAGCACGCGTGCGCCGATCGCCATCGTCACCGACAGCACCGTCGGCATCGCTACGGGGATCGCGGCGACGGTCAGCACCAGGGCGAACTGCGTTGTAGTAAGGATCGGGTTGCCGCGGAAGATCGAGATGACGGTGACGGCCGAGACCAGGATCACCGCGAGGATGATCAGGTAATTGCCGATCTTGAGCACCGCGCGCTGAAAGTGGCTCTTGGTGTGCGCTTCCTGGACAAGTTGCGCGGTCTTGCCGAAATACGTCTTCGTGCCCGTCGCGTAGACCAGGGCGTCGATCTCTCCCTGACGAACGATCGAGCCGGAAAACACCGCCTCGCCGGACGTGCGCGTGACGGGCAACGACTCTCCTGTCAGCGCGGACTGGTCCACCTCCACCGGGTCGCCCGCCAACAAGCGTGCATCCGCCGGCACGATGTCGCCGAGGCGGACGCGGATGACGTCTCCCGGCACCAACTCCCGCGCTGCCGGCGTGATCCACTTCCCGTCGCGCTTTACCCGGGTCTTGACCGCCAGCGTGGCCTTGAGGGCCGCGATGATGTCGCCCGCTTGGTGTTCTTCCCAGAATCCGACGCTTGCATTGGCGAGCAGAAGTAGGAGGATGATGCCGAAGTCGAGCCAATTCCCGGCGACCGCCGAAAGAATCACCGCGGCTTCGATCATCCAGGGGATGGGCCCCCAGAAATAGGCGAGGAATTTCCGGAGCGGATTGACCTTCTCTTCCTCGATCTCGTTGGGCCCGTATTGGGCCAGCCGTTTCGTTGCCTCGGCCTGGCTGAGGCCGGCTGGGGACGACCCCAATCGCTTCTCCACCTCAGTTAGCGGCAAGGATTTCAAATCGTCCTTTGCATCGGGTTTCGGTCCCGGGGCAGATCCGGGAACCTTGGCTTGGTCGGCGTGGGATTCCATAGCGGGGGTCCGTGCCACCGTCGCTATGCGTCCGAAATCATGTATTGCGAGCTATTTGCAGAACAGCAGATGACTTGGCACACGAATTGTGGGGACCCTTTGCCGCCCTCGGCGCCACGTGACACTCTGCTGGTTCATCAGCTTTCGGCCGGGACCGGTTTCCTTCGGGCATTCCCGCCAATCTCCGCGGAGAAGCGAGATCGGAGGCACCTCCTCCTCCAACGGCAGATTGCTTGCCAAGAGTGACCAAAGGCACGGTCCCGCGATCAATCCGATCACGACCCCGACGAACAACGTGCGCGGTCGATGACCGAAGGGCCGCCGCCCGCCCGTGAGCCATCCCAGCGGGCACTTGCCCACCGTCCGCACTCCCCGCCATCGCGAGATCCGAGAATCCGCATCCAGGGCAGTGAGAACCATTCCCCGCCGGATTCGCGCGATGAGTAACGTACATTTATCCAGAACCCGGGTCATCCCAGGGAGATGTCCTCGAACCTGGCCATCGAAGTTCGGTTGGAACTCTACGTCGACGGAGGCTTCCCCGACATGCTCGCGAACCGAATCAGCGCCGTGCTCTCCCAGCGGTGGCCGGATGTGTGGGACGTCAAAGTCCCGCCCCGACCGAGCTTTGACCATCCCGTGGAGTGGCGGGCGGTCGTGCCCCTTCTCGAAGGAGCGACGGCAGAAACTCTCCACCGTCAAATGGCGGCGGATATCCTCGCCCTGGACGTTTCCCACTCGTTCCATCTTCGGACCCGGTGGTCCTTCCAACAGTCCCCGAATCACCAGGAAGTCTACGAAGAACGGTGGAGACCCGAAAGGACCTGAGCCGGGGCACGCTCGCCTTGGTTCGCGGGCCCGGGGTGTCTTTGCGGGAGGCCTTTCCCCCGGCCCGTGGAATCCGTTAGCTCGATCTTCGAGACCCGTCCTGGGCCGAACGAGACCCGCGAATCGGTGAGGGCCCGCTCGGGAAGGCAGCGGTCGCTTACGGTTCGGACTCGATTTTCTTGATCTTGCGGTCCGCTTCGTCCAGGATGCGGTCGTCCTCGGCCGCCTTGATCTTGTCGGAGCCGCGACCGGTTTCCCCCGCGCGACTATCGGAATCTTCCCATCGCACAGCGGCCTCTGCTCTCGCTTGGTTCGCCGCCTCGAGCCGCTTGGCTTTCTCGGTCATGGCTCGACCTCGATTCGAGGATGCGTGTTAAGCTCGCCCATCCCACCGCAGGGTCCCCGGACGTCACCGACCTCCGTTCGCGCGGACCTCCGAATTGGGGTGTCGGGCTTAGCCTCGATGCCGGCTCCCAAGACGGACGCGGCCCGTGGTTCAGGTATACTGAAACTTGGTCATCGTGGAGCGGACCACGGGCAACCGATTTGAGACCGAACCCACCAGGTCCTGCACGGTCGCCTTCGTCCACCGGCCCCAAAGGTCCATCATCAAGGCATGACGGCGCGCCCGGTGGACCCGACGGACCGTCACATCGACCCGTGCGCCCGAGAGGTCGGAAAGACGAGCCGAGAACGAGCGGGCAGAGCCGACCGACGCCCAGGCACCGCTCTCGAGCGTGGTCAGTAGCTCCCCCACCGGCTCCGAGGCGTCCGGATCCGTCCCCGGTAGGGGCGGAGGGAGCCAACCCCCCGGCGAAACCTCCCAATGGTCGACCCGACGGAAACGTCGGGCCGCCAAGGCGTGGAGCGTCGCCGCGGCCATCAGAACCAAGTTTCCCTGTTCCTCAATCCTCTTCTCCCTCAGGAAGCCGGCCAGCTGCTCCAGTGGCGGGACGCCGGCGGGATCCAGGGGTTCGGGGGCAAGGTCCAGCTCCAAGTGGACATGGCTGTACGAACGATCCCGTCGCCGTCGGTTCGCGCGAGGCCCCGAACCGGATTGCTTCGGGGTCGATAGCAATTCCCCGACTCCGGGAGCGGAGAGCGCCGGTTCGGCTTCCTTCGGCGGGACCATGGAGCCCCACACGGCCGTCTCAACAAGAGGGTTATCCCTTACGGAGGTGGGTCGGAACTCACGGAACCCTCCACGGTTTCGACCTGCCCAGGGGACCCACAGTAGGGTAGGAACGAGAGGGGGACCGGGATGCCCGACGCCGACCTGCTCGTGGGCGTGATCGAGGGCGCGAGCGCTCCTGGGGACACCCTGTGACGGCTCCAGGTTCGGAGGGAAACCGTTGAAGCTCCCAGCAGGTGCGTCGGATAGCCGAGACGGCGGGGAGCGAGACCGAGGGACGGTTCGATCCTACGTAAAGCGTCCTAACGCCTTCCGGGAAGGATCGGACCGTACGCCGGGCCGGGGAACCTCGTTCGTCAGTCGAAATGTCTCGCAACCGCTATGAGATAGATCAGGAGCAGCACGACGATGATGAGGGCAAGCCAAGAGCTGGCGAGGTAGTTCACAACACCGTAGAAAATGAGCACGAGAATCGCGAGGACTAGCGCCCACAACTCTTGGTTCCAAAGGCCGACCGCTACGGCCAGAATGATCACTCCGATGACCAGAACGATGAGGCCCCCTATCGTTCCGGTCATCCCGAACGCGCTGGTCACCCCAAACCCTGCGAGTGCCGCGGCGGTGCCGAACAGGATGAGCACGCCAAGGACGATGACGAAGAATCCGAAGATCCCAATCAAGACCGACAGAATGGCGACGCCGAGAGGGAGTCCACCGATGCTAGTGTTGTTGCTAGCCATGGGAGCGAACCCGAGTTCGGGCTCTAATAGAGTTAGCTTAATGAAAATTAAGGAGGGGTGACCGTCGAGGCGGCCCGTCGTGTTGTGCCACATTCCTGCGGCGCGTTGTCCCGGGAATCTCGGTGGAGCTACCCTCGGCGGATCTGAAGCACCTCGCCAGCTGGGAAACCAAGGTCATGGTTCAGATGACCGGAACGCTTCGAGTCAGCCCCGACCGGTGGGAGCAGGCTCCTCAAGCGGTTGGCTGTCTCCGGTCGTATCCTAGGACAAGCGTCCGGAGAACCACGGCGGCTGAGCCCGTCGGCAGCTGCCTCAGCCGAAAGCTCCTCGAGGATCATGATCCCGGAACCCCTTAATCTGGCTCAAGGGAGCGACTATCCCCCCTTGGGTCTCCCAACTCCTCAGGTAACAACATGGTCCAGCGGAGCTTGGTAACGTTGCTCGCGGCTCTCGGCGGTGTCCTGGTCATCATCGGAGGGATCCTGGGGTTCTTTCTCAGCTTCGCTCCCTATGGGGTCGGCGTCTGTGGGTACGGTCCGCATTACTGCGGTGCGGGGTACGCCCTCGTAGTGGGAATCCTCGCGGTCCTATTCGGTCTAGTGATCTTGGTCTATTCGGGGTTCACGCACTTTCGGGCGGCCGAGCGCAACCTGACCGGGGGAGTGGTCCTCGTGGTTCTGGGGATTATCCCCTGGATCATCGCGGGCGGATGGCTCCTGGTCGCGGTCGGGTCGTTCTTGACGGTCATGGCCGGCCTGATCCTCGTGGCCCAGATCCTGCTGGGCGACCCCCACATCGTGACGGCCTCGTCGCCGCCGCCGTGAGGTCGTCGCCCCGTACGACCCGGGAATTGGCTGTATGAGCCGACAGCCGCCCTCTCCCGGCTTCCATGTGCGGAGGGTCCGGGACATGCTGACCAAGCGGTCGGGAACCCCGACCGCTGCTCCGATGAGCCCCCTGAGTCGCTCGGGGAGATTCGAGGTTTACAGGGGAAACCTCGAAGGCGGCGGGTCCTATGTCCACTAACCTGCGCATCAGCCTTACGATCCTATCGGTCGGGTTCGCGATCGAGGGGGCGGGCGAGCTCTACTCGCTGCTCACGGCCGGCTCCTTCCTGCCGGGGACGAGCCTGCTCTTCCTGCTCCCAGCCGTGGTGACTCTGCTCGGCCTCCTTTTCATCCTCATCGGACGACATGAATGGGATGAGGTCCACCGAGCCCGAGTCCGCCGAGCGAACCTGATCTTCGGGTTGAGTCTCCTGGCGGGGTTCGTCGCGGGGATCGAGGTCACATTGCTTGCGGCCTACCCGGGAGTCGGCGCTCCGCTCTGGGCGGAACTTGTCTTTGGGGCGGCGGTCGGTGCGTTCCTCCTCGGCACGTTCGTCACCTACGCTCAGCTTGTCTACCACCTCGTCACCCGCCCGAGTAAGTGGGTCCTCGTCGCTTCGATCATCTGGGCCCTAATCGTGTCAATCCTCATCGCCCAGACCCTCGCCGCAGACCTTCCCTCGATCCTCGGATTGATCGGGGCCCACTCGTTCTCGTTCGAGTATCTGATCTCGCCCGTGGATTATCTCGCGTCCTTCTTGTTCCTCTCGTACTTTCTCCTGCTCACGGCCTACGTCGACGCTCACATTACGGTGGCCCGGCGACGCGCGGCATGGCTCGGCAAGACGACCACCCCGACCCAAGCCGTGCGGGCGCTCCGGGTCTCCTCCGACCGGATCGGTACCCCCGTGGCCCCGGTTCTTGCTGCCGCTCGACCGTCGGTCGACACGGGCGCGACGGCACCCTCGGTTTCCGGTTCGAACCCCGCCGTTTCCTCGGCGGGCGAGAACCCCGGTTAATCCCGTACCGCTACCCGGTCGATATCGAGCGCTCGGCACCGTGCTCGTTCATGCGATGCGCGGCTCACTGACATTCTAGCACGCCGTGGTTCCCCACCCTGCCGGGGGTCCCAGCCCACGTTCCGTCACCGGGCTAACGCCTTTCCCATGTGAGGTCGGCGGCCCAACGCCTCGCAACTCCGTGAATCGACGCCCGAGGGAACGCGGAACGACCCGTGGTCCACGAGGTAACGGGCCGCCCCGGTCCGGGAATCTCGTTCAACTAGAGCCGCCAGCGCGGCGGGCACCGGGCCCGAACGCATACCATAGGAGGACCACCACTACGATCAGGATCAGCAGGGCGAACGGTCCAATCAGGAACAGGAACAAGATCGCCAAGACGAGCAACAGTAGGGCCGCTCCGAGGCTAATGGTGTGCGCCATGAAGAATGCATCCAACGCGGAGGGATGGTTGTTCGCTTGAAACGAATCAAGCGACTGCTGGGCGGTACCCTCCCGCGAAGTCCCCCGCTCCGGCTCGCTATGGGAACTGCAACAGCCGACCCGGCTACCCGAAAAGGTTGGGCCGACGAGAACCCGATTTGTCGGCCCCACGAACGTCCTGCGGGGGGGCACCCCGGTGTCCCGGTCTCCCCGTCAGATAGCCAGGTACCCGAAGAAGACGAGCGCGGCAACCACGACTACAATGAGGATGATCCATCCGATCATGGCTCTACCTTCAGGCCACCGGCTTTAGGTTGACGGGTGGGTCGGCGGTAGGCCCTACCGCGACGGGCGCAATGGTGGGGGCGGCAGACGGGGGAACCGGTTCCGGCGTATGGGGGGGGAGGCCATACCTGACTTCCTCGCCCAGCTGCTCTCCCGCCTTCGCGATCTCGCTCACGGCGGCCTTCGCCGCGCCCACCACGGCCGTGGCTCCATCGACGAGCACACGCGTAACCTCGTGCCCGACGTTCTCGGCTGGGTCCGCGACCGACTTGCTCACCTCGGCGGGCGTCTTCGCGACTTCCTGCACGACCGTCTTCTGCTTCTCCACGTTTGGGTTCTCCATACAGATCCTCCCTTTCTCACCAAGCCGTGGAGCCGTGGCTGGGGGTTAAGCGTCCGCTTAGGACAAATCAAGGGCGGAGAGCTCGGTCGGCATCGGTGTTGGACGGCAATTCCCGGGAGGGTGGCCGGTGATTCTTGGACGGAGAGTCGAGCAAGCGATCGGTCACTCGATGGTTTCCGGCTTGAGGTTCCTCGCCAAGACCCTCCCTCGGTAGCAAGGATCTCACCGCCGATCAGAACGATCCTCCATAGACCATTCGGCATACCGTCAGGAACCGGCTGGGGTCCGCGGCGCCGCGATCGACAGAGAACCTACGAGCATTGTGTCGGTCCGCACGAAGGTTGTCCCCGCCCGGTCCCGGTGAAAGGATGTCCTCGGAATAACCGTTGGGGAGCTCCCACAAGCAATATTGGTCCGATCACTATCCGGCATCCGTCACGGGGTCGGGGGACGGGCTAGGCTCCTGAGGAGGTTGGGGAATGCGCGTGCTCGTCGTCGACAACGATTGGGAGTTCCGAGATGGGCTTACCACGCTGCTCCGCGATGGAGGGCATACCGCGACGGGCGTCGGGTCCGCCTCCCTCGCGATTAACTCCTTGGAACGGGAAGAGTTCGATACCCTGTTCACCGACCTCAAGGTCGGTCGAACGAGCGGGATGGAGCTCCTGGCCACCGCGCGGAAGCGGTGGCCCCGTATCCTCGTGGTCATGTTGACCGGCCAGGCGACAGTGGAGACTGCCGTTCAGGCCCTGCAGCTCGGCGCGTTCGACTACCTGAGAAAACCGGTCAGTCCCGAGCAGGTTCGTCGGGTGCTCGACCTCGTCAGCCAGCAACTCGCGCTGACGCGAGCGGGGGCGAAGCCCCTCGACCCGGTCCATTATGCCAGCGCCCTGGCCGCGGAGGGGGGTTACGAGGTACTCCTCATTTCTCCTCCTCCCGTCCACATTACCGAGGAGAAGGTGAGCCACCTCCCTCTCGACCCCGAGAATCCGGTCCGGATTCGAGAGGCGGTCGCGGATTTCGTCGAGCCCAAGGACAAAGCGGCCGTAGTGCTCGCCGCCGTCGAGCAGCTGCTCGCGCGTCATCGGGAGGAAGACATCGCGATACTTCTCGAGAAGATCCGAGCTCTCCTCGAGGGAAAGGGCCCGCTCGCCGTGGGCTACGACCCGAAGAAGATCACGGCGACGGGGGCTCTCGCGGTCCGCGCGTCGATCGTGGCGACCGATGCCGCGGCGACCCTCGATTCTCTCTCGAACCCGATCCGTCGGCTGGTCCTTCGCCGCCTTTCGAACGGACCGTGCAGCTTCACACAGGCCCTGGAAGCGGCCCATCTCGACGACACGTCGTTGATCGCGTTCCACCTTCGCAAGCTGACCGACGCCGGCCTCGTCGCGCACGCGGCCCGGGAACAGTATGAGCTCACGCCAAGGGGGACGGGGGTCATCAAAATCCTTTCCTCAATCGACGAGCTCGATTCCCGGAAAGGGAGCGGGAATCGAATCTTTCGCTCGAGGTCGCCGAAACGAGCTTCGCGCTGAGCCAAGATGACCCGCCGGAACCCGGCGTTTCATCGGGAAGACGAGGGGCTCTCCGGCTGCCTCCTTTGCATCGGCTGAGCCCACCGGACCAAGCGACGAGCTCGGTCATCCTTGATTCTCGCTAAGCGGGGGCTTATCCCCTCCCCTCCGAAACGCGGAGACGAGGAAGACAATGCCGATGTATGCGTTTGTAGCACCGATACAGCCGAACAAGTCCGACGAATTCCGCCAGTTCATCAAGGACCTCAACGGTCCGCGAAAGACGGAGTACGAGGCGTCGCGGAAGAAGGCAGGGTTCGAACAGGAAGCGATGTTCCTCCAGAAGACCCCGATGGGCGACATGGTCGTTGTGATGCAAGTGGCCGACAGCCAGTCGGCGGCCCTGGATGCGTTGAGGAGCATGAAGGACCCCTTCAACGTCTGGTACTTCCAGAAGCTCAAGGACATCCACGGAGTCGACATCGTGGGCTCCGATGTGCCCATGAACGAGCTGCTGCTCGACTTCCGATCCGACAACATGTCGAAGGGCCCGGAATAAACGGTCACCCGGTCGAAACCGAGGGATGAACGTGCCGGAAGAAGCGTATGGAAAGGGTCCCGGCAATCGGGTCGCGAAGCGCTCCGAAGCGGTCGGTCGCGACGTGAAGGGCGGGATGACCCGCGCCGGCACGAAGCTCAATGCGGGCGCCCGCGCCCTCGGGCGCGACGTCCGCAGGGCAGGGAAGAAGGCGGGAGCGGCTACCGAACGTGGCTGGGCCCGCGTCCGCCCGAAGCTCGAGAAGGGCACCCAGACGATCGGACTAGACGCCCGACGTTTGGGGAAGAAGACCCGAGCGGTCACTGAGAGCGGCTGGACACGCGCCCGTGGCCGGCTGAAGCGAAAGTCCCAGCCCTAGGCCCCGCGTCGTCGGGCCGAGTCCCGGCAGAATGATCCGACCGATCATCCGCCGGGACGTACCAAGAGGTCCCAGGAGGGGGCGCCGTTCAGAAGAGTTGGAACGACGGGGCGGTTCAGGCCCCCTTCCCCGGTCTCTCCAGTTTCCGACTTCCAGGAATCTTTTGCCCGAGAGAGATGATTCGAGGATCTTCATTCTCGGGATGATAGGACATGCCTTTCCGGTCATCGCACCCGGCCGGCGAAGGGCAACCTCCGATGACGTCGGACGTTATCATTCTCCGGCCGGGCGCTCGCGCTCCTCTTGCCGACCGGTGGGCATCCACCGGGCTCAGCAATATCGAACGGGCGCCTCAGGTCTTCATGATGTGACGGCCGGCGGCCCGGTTCCTGACCCTTCCCTTTCCGCCCTTTCCCTTCGCGGCTCGTCGTACAGCGGCTGCCATTCTCGTCCCGCGCGTCCTCTTCGCCATAGGGTCCCCTGTGAGCACAGGGGGTACTTCGAGCCGCCCTTAACCCGAATCAAGCAGAGGGAGGTGTTCGGCAACCGTACCGGCACCGGGCCCGCTACCCGGTGCTGTTGAGGCAAGGTAACCCCCTAGGACCAGCGACCAGCCGGAGGCTGCCCCTAATAACAATCGATGGCCGTCGCTCCGACCGTGAGTGCACCGCCAGCCAAATCCCGCCGGAGACGGGAGGTCGAAAAGGACGCTCGGATGATCCAAGAGGAGCTCACGCCGTTCGAGCGGGCGCCCGGAAAGGTGAGACTTGAGCTCAAGGATCCGGGCTCGCTGTTCGACAAGGGGACCGTTCCCAGCTATCCGCATGCCGAGCCGATGCTGAACGGTTCCGTCGCGAAGTTCCTGCTGGATACCGTTCGCCTCGATCGGCGGAAGCCGGGTGTCGAGCTTACCCTGGCATTCCGGTCCGCTCCCCTGGGACCGGAGGAAGAAGAGCGCACCCGAGCTCAGATGAAACGCTACTTCTCCGTGGAGGCCGAACTGGCCGCCCTCGCAAAGGACGTGAACCGTACCGAGGGGATGGGCTCCCTCCGGTTCGCGATCCCGGTGGTCCTCATCGCGGGGCTGGTCGCGGGATACCTCTCCATCAATACATCATTGCTGGGCCCTGCGTACCTCACAGAGCTCGCGTACCTCATCGTGATCACCGTCGTCTGGGTGATGCTCTGGGACCCGATCGAGAAGCTCCTGTATGATTCGTACCTCATCCGCCTGCGGGTCAATGCTTTTCGGAAGCTGGCAACGGCCGAGATTACGTTCGAGCATGGTCCGGTGCTGAAACGCACGGATTTTGCGAGGATTTGAACCCCCGGGGGGTTCGAATACCCCCTCCGACATTTTCCGCTGATTGCTCGCCGAGAAATCGCGCCCTTTTCTCGCTCCTCCGGAAGATTTGAACCCTCGAGGGGTTCAAATCTGCCCTCCGGAAAGGGGTAGTTTTTCGAACCGGGCGCGGTACTGTCACGACCTCCCGCGCGCTCCTCGCGGTCGGCCATCGAACGCGTGTCTGTATTCCATCAAGGGGTGGTTTTCCCGAGGATGCGGACCATCGGTCTTCCCGGTCTCGCCACGCTGGTTGCGGTCAGGTTATCGCAGTCCATTCGACGAAGCTCGGACCACCGGTCGCGTTCTCGTCTACCCACGCCGTCGTCCAGCCACTCGGTAGGACGGACGCGCTTCGAAACCGGTGAGCGGAGATCTCGTGCGCTCAGAGCGCGATAGACCGCTCCTACTCGACCTTCCTGCGAAAGTCCTCGCGACGCGGCCGCGCGGGCTTCCGAGCGCGGCGTGCGAGGAGGGTTCGTCGCGCCTTCAAGAGGCACGCGCGCGAACAAGCGATCCCGATCTCGGGAGTCACCGTCCCCGGTACTCCACCCCGGTGGACATGGGTCCATCCGGCCGGAAGCGGCCGGTCTGGGAACTTCTTGCCGAAGGCGTCCAGCCGGAGACTCAGGCGCACTCCGCATCCATCGCAGATGGCCGTCAATTCGTAACTCATCCCATGACAGACGTCCAGGGCCCTCATGACCCTGCCGAGTCGCAACATATCGAGACCCGACACGCCGTGAGCCCCGTGATGGGGGCTTCGAACTATCGCTAAAGTCCTCCCGCGGCTCGGGGTCAAAGCGGGCATGTGCCCGGCCTTTGCTCTAGGGGTTCTTTGCCTATGGCGCTCCCGAGTACATGTCCTGGCGGATACCAGGTAGTTTGATAGTCGAACGCAAATCTTGGCAGGCGGGAACATGAAGGTTGGTTTCGGGTACACGGGCATCCGTGTGAAGGACCTGGAGGCGTCGGTCAAGTTTTACACCAGCGTCTTGGGCATGAAGGAGGTGGATCGGTTCACGCAGGCCACGACACAAGGGAAGGTCGTGCTCCTTGCCATGGAGGGGAGCGGCCACCAGCTGGAGCTCAATTACTACCCCCCAGGCAACCGGTTCGACACGAAATACGAGGTTGGGAAGGGGCTTGACCACCTCGGATTCGAGGTGATGGACTTGGATGCCGTGCTCGCAGAAGCGAAGAAGGCAGGGTACCCCCCACATCTTGAGATGCGGGACGCGGCGCACCGCTGGGCGTACATCCAGGATCCGAACGGAATCTGGATTGAGTTCTTCGTCCCCCCCAGCTGATGCCCGTCCGACGACCGGATGTCACGGGCTAGCGAACATCTTGTCTCGGAGCACGAAGGACACGCCCGACGTAGGGCCCACTCTGAAACGGGCGCTTTGTTCGAGGGGGATTGATCGTCCCACGGTGCTAACCGATTTCTAACGACGGGGGTGTGTAAGGAGGGGGGTTGACATCGGACCCGGTCGGAGGGCGAAACGCGCGGCTCTCTTGAGGATTTGAACCCTCGGGGGGTTCAAAAACCTCCTCCGACACTTGTCGTCGATTCCCCGCCGAGAATCGACGTCGTTCTTCCGCTCGCGGCCAGGATCTGAACCCACGGGCGGTTCAAATTCAGTCACCGACCCGGCAGCGCCCTACGGGAAGTTCGAGCGGCAGGAGGTTCGTGGCGCTGCTCACCCGGCGAATGGAAGAAGTGAAGGAACGGCCGTGAAGAGAATTGTCAGTAGACCCACGGCGATCAACAACCCTCCTAGGACCACTCGGAGGCGCTCCTCCGGAACGTGTTCGTGGAGGTACCCTGCCCCCCGGGATGAGAGCGCCGTAATCGTGATCAACGCCGCCGTCGCCGCGACGAAAACGAGCACTACATTGCCTGTTGAGGCCACGAACAGGATCGTCAGAATCTGGGTATTGTCCCCCATCTCGAGCAGAAATGCGAGACCAAGGGCGACGGTCCGAACTTGGCTCGCGGTACGAGCTCCCCCAGCTGTCCCCTCGCCCGGCTCGTGAACCGGGCCGGGGACCCTCAGAATCTCGCGTATGCCGAACGCGACCAGCACCAGCCCGCCGACCACCTTCACCCATAGGAGATACGGGGCGAGAACGGTCTCAGCACCATATCCCAGGGTAACCGACACTACGGTCGCCGCCCCGAGGCCAACGGACGCCCCGACGAAGACGTCCCGATGCGAGTGGCGCGTCGCGAGGGTGATGACGCCGAAGTTCGATTTGCCAGGAAGCTGAAGCGCCGCCACCACAGCGAAGATGACAATGCCCTCGATCAGCGGATTCGCGGACAAGGATTCCGTCTCGACAGGTCAGAACTTCACAGGGATGACGACTTCGTTGGGGGGGGCGCGAGCGTTCGAACCGATTTCAAACGACGGAGATTGGTGAGGGGTGGGTCTCCAGTCGGAAGCGACCGGACGGGAAACGCCCGGAATTTGCCGAGTTTTGAACCCTTGGGGGGTTCGATACCCCCTCCGACATTCGCAGGCGACTTGTCGTCGAGAAACGCCGACGTCTGACGACTTGTGTGCAAGGGATCTGAATCCGAGGATGCTCAGGGTGGTAGACAAGGGCGGCTCTCTCCCTCGGGTGCGTTCATTCCGAAGGGCGTTGGGTCCCAGGGGCCTTTGGGTCTTCGGGGACGCGAGTAGCCCGACGAGGGGGCCACCCGGGCCCGAAGACGCCGACAATCTGGAGCAGTAGGTAGGCGACCACGAAGAGCACGGTCGCGACCAGAAGGATGTCGATGTAGCGGAAGTACGACGAGACGGCCGTCCAGTTAGAACCGAGCACCATCCCGGCGTACACCAGAGCGAGCGTGAAGGGAATCGAGCCGAGGAGGGTGTACGCCCCGAAGCGGACCGGCTCCATTTTGGCCGTCCCCGCGGGATAGGAGATGTAGGCCCGCACTACAGGGACGAGGCGCGCGAGGGCTACCGTGAGCTCACCACGACGTGCGAAGAATCGGTCCATCCGATCGAGGTGGCGGACCTCCAGGCGCAGACGCCCGATGCCGAAACCCGTGATGCGCTCGCGCCACAGGCGGCCGACCGCGTAGGCGGCGAATGAACCCACCAGGCCGCCGGCCAGAGCGGCCACGAGCGACCCTCCGAGCGAGAACGTCCCGTCCGCAATCAGGAAGCCGGTAAACGGGAGGATGATTTCGGAGGGCACGGGGGGCAACCCGAAGCTTTCGACGACCATCAGCGCGAAGAGACCCGGCAGGCCGACCGTCGTCAAGACCGTGGTGATGAATTCGGCCACGCTGCCGATTAACGAGAACGTCACGGTGGAGCGCCCGGGTCGCGATGACCCGCTTTACGACGTTCGGCTTAAAGCCTCCATTCCGCGGCTTTGGGGTCGGGGCCCTGATCGTTCCCCTCGGTTGTGTCGGCGATTTGAACTATCCCGCAGTATCCCCCCCCTCCGACACTTGGCCCGCGCGATGTAGGTGAGAACGGCCGGAAAGAGAGAGGAGCCATGAGGAAAGCCATCCCGAGGTCGGCGTCCGAAGTCGAGGCCTACATCGCTCGATGTCCCGCCCCGGTCCGAGGTAAGCTCGTCCGGGTCCGGAACGCGATCCGCGCCGCGGCACCGGATGCAAATGAGGTCATCAGCTACCAGATTCCCGGATACTCTTACCCCGGCTATGGGCACAACGGGATGTTCGCGTGGTTCGGCCTTCAGAGCCACCATATCGGCCTGTACGTTCGTCCGCCTACGATCGAGAATCACCGGAAGGAGTTGGCCGGCTACACGACCACCAAGTCGGCCGTCCATCTTCGGCTGGATTGCGAGATTCCGACCCGGCTCATCCAGACGCTGGTTCGAGCGAGCGTACGCGTAATGAAGGAGCGGGGTCACCAACGCTCGCCCAGCCCTGATTGAGAACCCGAAGCGAGGTCACGATACGGGTCGCCGGTGCTCGCCTACACATTCGAGCCATCGGCGGGATTGGAGAACCCTAGGAGAGTCCCCCCGACATAGTGGAATGCCACCTTCACGAACCAGGAGTTGGACTCAGGGGGTTCGAATACCCCGTTCGTCACCTTTTCGCCGGCTCGTCCTCACGTATGGGCGATGGCCGACCCCCGCACCGGGGGGATTTTGAGCTCGCGGGTGCCGCTCGGGGAAAAGGCGTTCTTCCGAACCCAGATGAACGACTTCCGAAAGGAGCGACTCAGCCTTGGTGGACTTCGTGGATCTCGTCGGCGACGAGCCCGTGGGCCTCCTTGTGGACCCGAGCCGCGGCCTCCGGGGACGGTGCCTCCACTAGGCAGTAGATCGTCT